>Ga0070717_10000091_pt1 | contig 70818 bp, 60 predicted proteins | sample LARL113metaG_FD_71366 | JGI IMG/M metagenome (GOLD analysis project Ga0070717, IMG submission 71366) | Corn, switchgrass and miscanthus rhizosphere microbial communities from Kellogg Biological Station, Michigan, USA - LAR L11-3 metaG | ecosystem: Host-associated > Plants > Roots > Rhizosphere ...
GTGTGAACTGGTCTCCTTCCAATCCGGCTCCAGGAGATGTGGTACGATTCCAAGCTGTAGTAAAAAACCAGGGTAACGCGGCCACTCCCGCCAACTCCTGGATCGGCGTCCCTTTTTGGGTCGACAGTGCATTGACGAGTTGGGCCTCGGGTCCTACTCAAGCCCTGGCCGCGGGTGATTCGATCGTACTCACCGCAAATGATGGCCCCGGAGGAGTCTCTACTTGGACTGCCACCGCCGGCAGCCACAATGTTTTGGCCCAGGCCGACGACGCAAAGCGCATTGCCGAAAGCGATCGGAGCAACAATTTCCTGACTGTATCATTAAACGTGGGAAGCGGCGGTGGCGATGCTTCAACGGGGCATTGGTCTCCAGTTTATAATCTCGTCCCAAATGCATACAACGTGGATGATGAGCATAAAGGATATTTTGTCGCTATCCACCTTGCGCTCCTTCCAAACGGTAAACTCATGGGATGGTCTCGCGACGCGGGAATCGGCCCGGATGGTCAGCCTTTCGACGCGAACGCACCGTGTAATCCAAGTGTCGTCTTCCTTTGGGATCCAAACAGCCCAACAACTTCGCCTCAAGTACTCGATCCAGCCGCATCGAATACTGGCATGGTCGACTGTGTTTTTTGCGCGGGCCATTCGTTTCTAGCCGACGGCCGGCTCTTGGTCGCCGGAGGGCATACCGGAAATGGAAGAGGTCTGAATGCGACCTATATTTTTGATTATAGAACGAATACCTGGCAGAAATCTTCATCCAAAATGAACAATCTGCGATGGTATCCCACTACAGTCACCCTTCTTGATGGAAGAGTTCTCGTCGCCGGGGGTACAATCACTGACTACAATTCCTTTAACGGCATTGTTCAAATCTGGGATCCGAACGCAGCAGCGCCTCAATGGAATACGCTTTCTGGAATTTCTCTTTATGGCGCCACCAGTTGGTATTATTATCCCTGGCTGTTTACTACGCCGAACGGAAAAGTATTTTGGGCCGGTCCAAATGCAACCACTGGGTATATCGACACCCGCGGCGCTGGCAGCTACCCCGCCGGTGGATGGACGACCAATACACAACTTAATACACTTCGCGCCTACGGTTCAGCAGTACAATATGAGCCTGGAAAGATATTTGTAGCAGGCGGTTGGTCATCGGAATTGAGTGCCCCAACCTCAACCGTCGAGACCATCGACCTGAATAGCAGCAACCCTCAGTGGCGCTACACAAGCAGCCTGCATTATCCCCGAGCGTATTGTAATGCAACGATCCTCCCGGATGGCACGATATTAATAACCGGCGGCACATCAGCCGCAAACAACGACTACACCGGGGCGGTGTTACCCGCTGAACTATGGGACCCAAGTACTGGACAAATGACCGTATTAGCGAGCGAACAGGTTCCGCGTCTTTATCATTCCAACGCTGCGTTGCTTCCGGATGGCCGAGTTGCGGTGGGCGGCGGCGGCCTTTGGCCATATGGCATTATTACAGCGCCGCCTTATTTCAATGCCGGCGCCCATCCCGACATGGAAATTTTTTCCCCGCCCTACCTTTTTCGTGGCAGTCGCCCATCTATTACCGCCGCTCCTTCGGCTCTATCATTTGGTCAACAATTCACCCTACAAACGGCTAACCCAGCCAATGTTTCAGGCGTAACAATGATTCGTCTGTCCTCAACCACCCACTCTTTTAATATGGGGCAGAATTTCGCTCGTTTGGCGTTCACCTTAAATGGCGGCTCTTTGTCCGTTACTGCTCCACCCAATACTGCCTTTCCCCCGGGCGACTACCTCCTCTTCATTCTCGACGGGAACAAGACACCCTCGGTTGGACAGTTTGTGAGTCTGCACTGATCAACCAAGCCGCTCATTCCTAGGCTTGGGGGCTGCGGTGTTTCGTAACTGTGGTGGTTACAGAGGCAGAACCTCACCAACGGTGACCGTTACAACCGTGGCCATGCAGCTGGAGGCTTGGTGGCCGGATTGTAAGTTTGGTCGCTCTGATTTCAATCATCGCGACCGAGCGGCGATCAAAACCATCCGCTGCTTTGCTTCTTGGCGTCTGGATCGGAACGTTTATCTCTCCCCCTTTTGCCGTGCCACTCTCCAACGATCTCTCTCCGCCCACCGCGAAAGCCACTCGTCCGCTTTCCCTCGGCGTCATCTTTCTCACTCTCTACATCGATCTGATCGGGTTCTCGATCATCTTTCCCCTCGGCCCCGATCTGCTCTCCCATTACCTTTCGATTGAAGGGCACTCCGGCGTACTCGGTTCGCTCCTCGGTCAAATCGACAGCTTGGCCCACTGGTTTAAGATCGAGAACAACGCAGTCGTGCTCTTCGGCGGGATCATCAGTTCGTTTTTTTCCATTCTCCAATTTATCTTTGCTCCGTTTTGGGGTGCCGTGAGCGACCGACGTGGGCGTCGCGGTGTGCTGCTCATGACCGTCGCCGGGACTGCTTTCGGCTACTTGATCTGGGTTTTCAGTGGCTCGTTCTGGCTCTTTCTCCTCTCACGTGTCGTCAGCGGCGCGTTCAGCGGCAATCTCTCGGTCGCCACCGCCGCGGTGGCAGATGTGACCACGCGCGAAGAGCGATCCCGCGCGATGGGCATCGTCGGTGCAGCTTTCGGTTTGGGCTTAGTCACGGGGCCCACCATTGGCGGATTAACCGCGCATTTTAACCTGCTTCAGAACCATCCCGAGTGGGCGCGATTTGGGATCAATCCTTTCTCCGTTCCCGCCGCCATCGCGTTCGGAATGTCGTTGGTCAACCTTTTCTGGATCTCGCGTCGCTTCAAGGAAACGCTCTCCGCCGAAGCGCGCGAAGAGGCGCGTGAGCCGCGTCTGCGCAATCCGTTAAAAGCCATTCTCTCGCTCGAAAACACCGCGATTCGGCGGACCAACTTCGTGGCCTTTGTCTATTCGATCGCGTTCGTCGCGATGGAATCCTCGCTCACCTTTCTTGGCGCTCAACGTTTTGAATACACTGCGCGGCAGAACACCTGGTTGCTCGCCTTCCTCGGATTTTTCTCGATTCTCACTCAGGGCTACATCGTGCGAAAGCTCCTGAAGACGATGAACGAAATTCCCGTCCTGACTTCCGGCCTCTTGATCTCGTCGATCGGTTTGGCCTGCATCGGCGTCGCCCCGCGGGAATGGGTCCTTTATGTGGGCATCGCGCTCCTTGCGATCGGCTCGGGTCTGGTCAATCCGTCTACCACCGGTCTGATTTCTCTCTACGCCAGCCCGGCCGAACAGGGGCGAGTGTTGGGAATCTTTCGTTCTCTCGGGTCGTTGACGCGTGCTTTCACCCCCATTTTGGCCGGCATTGTTTTTTGGCGGTTCGGCTCGATGTCGGTGTTTGTGTCGGGAGCGGTCCTCGGACTCGGAGCGCTCGCTCTCAGTCGGACTTTGCCGAAGCCGGCGAAATGAAGATTCGCCTCTCGGTCGTCGGTCTGGCTCTTGGCGCGCTGCTTTTTTCTTCCGGCTGCGTTTCCATTCACGATCTTCGGCCCGGACGCACGGAGGTTTCCGCTCACCTCATTTCGGTTCCCGCTCAAATCATCGGGAATCATTTCCTGGTCGAAGCCAAATGGGACAAACGCGGACCGTGGCTTTTTTTAGTGGATACCGGGTCGTCCGTCACGCTCGTCTCTCAGGAATTCGCCCGGCGGTACGCGAGCGACAAAGCCGCGCTCGGCGCGCCGCCGGTTCGCGTCACCTCGGCCAATGGCGACTCCACCCTGCTGCCCGCAGTCACGATTCGCCGCATCGATTTAGGGGAGGCGCGTTTTGAAAACGTCCAGGCGCTGGTGCGTGATTTCGGCGACCTCTCCTCTCACCTGGGAGTAAAAATCGACGGCGTCCTCGCCTTCCCGCTTTTCCGCAACGCCATCTTCACCCTCGATTATCCGGAAAGCAAATTGCTCATCTCCCCCGTCGGAGAACCGCAATATTTCCCAGGCTCGACGATCAAGTTCAACAACGTCCAACGCACGCCGCTTATCCCGATCAAGGTTGGCGATACCACGCTGATCGCGTTGATCGATTCGGGCAGCGACGGGCCTTTGCTGTTAAACCCGGCCGGTCTCAACCTGCGTTACGCCGTTCCTCCGCGGCCCGGCACCGTCGTGGGGACTCTGACCGGAAATCGCTCTCAGGAGATCGGTCGGCTGGGCATGCCTCTCGTTGTAGGGGGATACCAACTACTAGAACCGATCGTCGATCTCACCGACCAGCTCTCCGCCTTGGGCGGGGAAGTCCTCCGCCATTTTTCCGTGACGTTCGATCAGACACACAACCAAGTGACTTTCCACCGCGCGGATTACGGGCCAATTGTCATCCCTCCGCGCCGCAGCTCGGGTTTGGCCTTCTCCAAAGGCCCCACTTACTGGCGCGTGGTCGGAGTCGTGCCAGGCTCGCCCGCCGACGAAGCCGGCATCAAGGACGGCGACCTTGTCACCCGGATCAACGGCGAAAGCGTAGGCCGCTGGCCTCTCGCGCGCTTTGAACCTTTCGTGAAACGTAACTCGGAAATTGTATTCACTTTCCTGGACGGCGCCAAAGAAAAGCCGGTCGTCATCCCGACTTTCGACCTCGTCCCTTAAAATCAGAAGGCGCGGCTCTCCTGCCCCCAAGCGCGTGATCGATGGAAAAGAGCGCTGCTTCTCACGCCTTTCGTTTCGCGCTCTCGATCCCCTAAAACACCAAAACCACGAGGCGAGGCCTCGTGGTTTTGATATCATTCCGTCAGAGCACATACCCTGCGAACGGGCACCATCCTAGCGTGATTTTGATGTAAATATAAGTGGGCAAGACCTGGAGGCGTTCCCAGGTGATCCCCTACAATCGCAATCATCTGGCGTAAAAAAATTCCTTGTCGCTGTCACCCGGTACGTTGAATCAGGAAGGCCGCCGCTCCGTCGAAGCCGGTTTCCCAGGGGCGAGAGATTTCTGACTTCACCAAACGAAATCGATCTCCCGCGCGTTCAAGAAAGGCGTTCACCACCTGCTCGTTTTCTTCCGCGTCGAGGCTGCAGGTGCTGTAGACCAAACGGCCCTTCGGAGAGAGGAGTCGGGACGCGGCATTGAGCAAGGCCAGCTGCTGGCGACCATGCTTGGGCATATCATTTTCTTGGAGACGCCAGCGAACGTCCACCCGGTGCCGCATCACGCCGGTGTTCGAACAAGGCACATCCAATAGCACGGCGGAATACTGATGCGGCAGTTCGTGGAGTTTCAGCACTCCACCTGCCCCCTGGCTGAAATCTCCCTGCACAATCGCAACGTCGACGCCGCGAACTCGGGCCAAATTTTCCTTCAGTCGTTCGATTCGAGCCGTGGGCAAATCGAAGGCAATGATCCGTCCGGCGGATACACCGGTCGCATCGGGGCGACCGCGCAGCAATGCGTCTGCGATCGCCACACTTTTCCCTCCCGGCGCCGCGCAACCGTCGAGGACCGTCTCGCCGGGCTGCGGATCGAGCAATTGGACCGAAAGTTTGGTCGAGGGGTCTTGAAGGTAGATCGCGCCGCTCTCGATCAGTTTTGTCACCTCCGGCCAGTGACCGGGTTTGATCTCGTAGTAGGTTTCCCACGACGTCGGCGCGAGATAGACCAACTCCTCAGTCGACGGGCTGCGATCCAACAGGCGCCAGCGAGCGTAGACCACGGCCGGACGTTGGTTCCACTCGAGCAAAGCCCGGGTCGAGACCGCCCCGAATTGGGTCAGCCAACGGCGAACCAGCCATTCAGGATGCGAGTAGTAGGTGGCCAAGACTTCCGCCGGGGCGAGTTTCGGCGGCTCCGTTTCACTCGCCAGAACCGCTCCGAGTTTCCGCAGCACGGCATTGACCAAGCGGGCTTCGGGTTCGCTGGCCAAGGTCTTGGCCTGTTCCACCGCGTGGTGAACCACCCGCGCAAGGTGGTGTTCGTCGCCTCCATCGATCAGCTCATAACCCGCCACGGACAAAATCGCCTGGAGCCGAGGGCGAGGAGGACGCGCCACCAGCCGTTCCAAATGGGCCTGCAAACGGCCGAAATGACGAACGCTTCCAAAAAGCAAACTTTGGCAGCGCGCCCGATCTTGGCCAGTGAAGGTCCGAGGCAACTGTTCCAGCAACGTATCCACGCGTTCTCCCTGCTCCAACCACTGGGTCAATAATTTGACCGAGGTTGACCACGGATTCGATGCGGTTTCAATTTGGGACGGTTGGGTCATCGCGAGAAGCTCAACCGCATGGAGCCGTTTGCAAGAACGAACCCGGAGCCCTCGGCCGCGAAAGTCACATGACTCAAGCACGCGACAAAACTCCCACCGCGGCTAAAATCAGTCGCCGTTCGGCCTCAGGCACGAGGATTTCGTCCGCCAGCCAGAATTGGGCCGCCAAAACGCGCTGGTTGACAACTTCCGCTTCGATCCCCTCAACTCTCCCCTTAAGACTCGCAAAACATTATTTATGAATTCGGAAGCTGTTCACGCGCTCGTTGCCAAGAACCCGTCTTTGAAGGCGGCAAAAGCTAAGCTGGAGGCCATGGAGCCTGACAGCTACGTGATCCACCGCAGCTGGGGTTTCGGTCGTATTCAGGCTTACGACGAAACGGCCAATAAGCTGATCATCAATTTTCAGGGGAAAGACGCCCATGCGATGGACCCGGCGTTTTGTGTCACGACGATGGATGTGCTTCCCGCCAACCACCTGTTGGTCCGCAAGCAGGTCGAGCCCAAGGTCATCCAGGATCTGATCGACAACAATCCTGCCCAGCTCGTGGTCGAGGCGCTGCAGTCGTATCCAAATAATGCTACGACCGCGATCGACCTTGAGATCACCTTGGCCAAGGTCATCGGCGAAGATAAATTCAAGAAGTGGTGGTCGAACGCGAAGAAAATGATCGCGAAGGATCCCCGGATTGCAGTCCCGGTTAAGAAAACCGAGTGCTACGTCCTCCGAGAAACGCCGGTCTCCGCCGAAGACGAAATCGTTGAGCAGTTCAATAACACTCGCTCGGCGCGTCGTCGCATCGCTCTCGCCGAAGAGCTTCTCGCCGCCGTTGATACCAAAAATATCAAGGCTGACCTGAAGGCCATTCTCAACGCCGTCGCCGAAGCGGTGAAGGACAGCAACCAGATCGATGCCGCCGAACGTCTTTATGGCGCGGCCATTCGCGATGACCTCGCCAAGATCGCGGGCGTCGACCCTGCGACCTTCGAGCCTTCGCAAGCGACGTTGGTCAGCAACGTGCGCGAGCTCCCCGCCGTCGCGGAGAAAATTCCCGTTCAGTTCCAGAGTCGCTTTCTGGAGTTGGTCAAGGAAACCCATCCGGTCGAAGCGCGCGAAATCGCCTTCACCCTGCTCAAGACCAGTCAGGGCAAGTTCACCACCGAGTGTATCAACTTTTTGGTTGATAACGGCCACCAGGAAGAACTCGCCGCCGCCTTGAAGCGTTGGCAGGTGGAGCAGAATCTTCGCGCTCCCGTTCTGCTCTGGATCGTGAAGAACCGGCACTCGAAGAAATTCGCGAAGCTGCTCAACGACCTGATCACCCCTCGCCTGCTGAGCGCGATTTTCTTCGCGATCGATTACGAGGCGCTTCAGGCCTCCAGCTCTCGTCGAATTCCGCTCGGTGAAATCTTGAGCGACGATCCGGACTTGATCAGCGACCTGCTCTCGACCGCCGATCCGGAAACCGCGCGCGACTTGGCCAACACCCTGATGTTGAACCAGGGCTTCGAAGAGCTGACCAAAAAATCCCTCCTGGCCCGCTTCATCAAAATCTTCCCCTCCATTCAGTCGTTGGTCGCGGTCGATGCCGAAGCCAAGGAAGAGCAGGTCCTGGTTTCTCGCGAGAGCTTCGAGCGCAAGCGCGAGGAGTACGAGACCATCGTGTCGAAGAAGATTCCAGAAAACTCCAAAGCCATCGCCACCGCTCGCGAGCACGGCGACTTGAAGGAGAATTCTGAATACAAGATGGCCAAGCAGGATCAGCAGGTCCTCATGGCCCAAAAATCCACTTTGGAAAAAGAACTGGGCCACGCCCGCATCACCGACTTCAAGGAATCCACCGTCGACCAAGTCAGCGTCGGCAGCGTGGTCGAGGTCACCGCGGGATCGGGCAAGACCGCTCGCTACACCATCCTCGGTGCCTGGGACAGCGTTCCCGATCAAAATATCATCGCCTACAAGACGCCCCTCGGCCTGGCCCTCCTTTCAAAACGAGTCGGCGACACGGTCAAGGTGAAGATCGGCAACACCGAAGAAACCTACACGGTGAACAAGATCTCGCGGTACGTCGACGCGAAGAACTGAGCGTTTACCGCGTAATGGAGATCGGCCGGAAGTTCCATCCTCCGGCGTCTCCGCGCTCCTTCTTCCTCTTGATCGAGTGCCCGACCCTGCGCGGCGGGCATTCCTGTTTCCATGTTTTTTGAGGAACTCTTCCGGGGTTTTGTCGTCGGCCTCACTGTATCCATTCCGGTAGGACCCATCGCGCTCCTGATTTTGCGGCGCTCCATGCTCGACGGGCGTCTCGCCGGCATTCTCTCCGGGCTCGGCGCCGCCACCGCCGACTTGATTTGCGGGGCCGCCATTGCCCTCGGGCTTACGGTCATCACTCGTACGATCGAGCTTCATCCCCATCTGGTGCGGCTGATCGGCGGCATCCTCATGATCGGCATGGGCATTCATACGCTCCTTTCCAAAACAGTGGGAGAAGCCAAGCGTCCGGTTCACGAACAGAATCTGGCCATCGCTTATTTTTCGACCGCTGCGCTGACCCTGGCCAATCCTCTCACTTTTATGGGCATGACATTCGTCGGCGCGGCCGCGGGCATCGGCGGAAACGAACTTTCCCCTGCGAGTACCGGATTTCTCGTCGCCGGAATTTCCCTCGGTTCCGCGACTTGGTGGCTGGCTCTGAGCTGCAGCGCGGCCTGGCTCGGTCGGAAGCTGGGCGATCGCACCCTCCACGTGATCAACTTCTGGGCCGGGATCCTCATCGTCGCATTCGGGCTTTTTCAATTGGGTCTGTTGATCAAAGGGTATTTGCCGTAAGCGCCGGTTGCTTTTGACTCTGCCCCATGCCGCCTCTTCTGAAAGGCGCCGTGCTCGGGCTTTCCATCGCCGCCCCGGTCGGCCCGATCGGTCTGCTTTGTATCCAACGTTCCGTGACGAACGGCCGCTGGGCCGGCTTGGTCTGCGGACTCGGCGCCGCCACGGCGGACGCGTTTTATGGCGCGGTAGCCGCATTCGGGCTCACCGCCGTATCCAATACTTTGTTACGGGTTCAAACGCCCCTGCAGCTTTTCGGCGGTCTTTTTCTGGTTTATCTGGGTATCGGGACGCTGCGGCAGCGACCCGCCTCCCAGGCCGCCCGGCTGGAAAACTCGCCTCATCTGCCGCGCCTCTTTGCCTCCACCGGTTTGCTCACGCTAGCCAATCCCATGACCATTCTCTCCTTTGGCGCGGTCTTCGCGGGCTTGGGCTTGGGCACCGAATCGGCCGGGTTCAGCGGCGCATTTTCCCTCGTTCTGGGTGTTTTTCTCGGATCGGCCGTTTGGTGGTGTATTCTCAGTTCGGTCGCCGCCGCACTGGGTTCGCGCTTAACGGCCACTCGGCTGCGGGTCGTTAACCTCCTGGCCGGAATGGTCATTCTCACGTTCGCGACCTGGCAGCTCGCAGCCTTCGGGAAACGTTGGCTCTGACGAGGCGTTCACCGCCAAGGGTCAAAATCGGCGTGTTTCACCCGATGCTCACTCCGCCGCCCGCCGCTTGACCGTCTATTCCAAAACAGGCAGTGTGCACCAATTGAATACATCCTGGGACACGTTGAAGGTGCTGTCGGACCCAACCCGCGTGCGGCTCTTGGCCCTTCTTCGCCGAGAAGAACTGTCTGTCGCGGAGCTCCAGGAAATCCTGGGCATGGCTCAGTCGCGGATCTCGTCTCAGCTCGCTCTCCTTCGTCAATCCGACTTGGTGACTGACCGGCGCGAAGGCAAAAAAGCGTTCTATTCCCTCCGTCCCGAGATCCAGGAAAAGCAGCAAGCGCTGATCGATGCCGCCTGTGAATCCGTCGCGGAACTACCGGAATTGTCGGAAGACCGCGAGAATCTCGACCGCATCCTCGCGCGCCGACGGCAGGAATCCGAAGCCTATTTCAACCTCATCGCCGGCCGACTGGGCAAAAACTACTGTCCTGGGCGTTCCTGGGAAGCCATCGGGCACCTCGCGCTGCGGCTTGCTCCGCGTATCACGATTGCGGATCTCGGTGCCGGCGAAGGCCTGCTTTCACAGCTGTTGGCGCGGCGCGCCGAACGCGTCTGGTGCATCGACAACTCGCCCCGCATGGTCGAGGTCGGCAGCGAACTGGCGGACAAAAATGGTTTCGCGAATCTCTCTTACAAACTGGGCGATATCGAGACCGTGCCCTTGCCCGACGGCTCCGTCGACCTCGCGATTCTCAGCCAAGCCCTCCACCACGCGAATCATCCTCAACGCGCCGTCGACGAGGCCTTCCGCATTCTCCGCCCCGGTGGGCAAATTTTGGTTCTCGATTTGAAAGAACACGCCTTCGAAAAGGCCCGCGAATTGTACGCCGATATTTGGCTGGGCTTCAAAGAAAGCGCGCTACACGCCTTTCTAAAACGCGCCGGTTTCCAACAGGTCGACGTCACCATCGTGGCCAGGGAACCGACCGAGCCATTTTTCGAGACGCTCCTCGCCGGCGGCACCAAACTCGAAAGTTGAAGCAGCGGGAGCGCGCGAGCAGATCTCCCTCGAGTTAACCGTTGTTACGACGATGAAGGCTTACTCTGACTTCACCCGTTCCCGATAAAATTCGTCGAACATCGCGTAGATCTCTTTCGGCGAATTCATTCTCATCGCTTTTTCCACCAGCGCCTTCGCCTCGGACATCCGCATCGCGCGGGCCAAATATTTTACGGCCGGAATCAGCGGCGGCGTCATGCTGAGTTCGTCGACCCCCAAGCCGAGCAGGAGCGGCAAATAAACCGGATCGCCCGCCATCTCACCGCACACGCTCACTTTGATTTTCTGTTCATGAGCGCGGTCGACGATGTTCTTCAACGTCCGCAAAATCGAGGGATGCGTCGGCTCGTAGAGGTGCGCGATCCGGTCGTTGACCCGGTCGATCGCGAGCATGTACTGAATCAAGTCATTGGTCCCGATGCTGAAAAAGGCGCACTTTTTCGCCAGGATGTCCGAGGTGACCGCGGCGCTGGGAATCTCGATCATCGCGCCGACCTCCATCTTTTCGTCGAAGGTCACGCCTTTTTTGCGCAGCTCAACTTTGCACTCCTCAAGCACTGCGTTCGCTCGGTCGAGCTCCTCTTCCCCACTGATCATTGGATACATCAGCTGAATCTTGCCGTGCGCGCTCGCGCGCAGGATCGCTCTCAACTGGTCCTTAAAGATGTCGCGGTATTCGAGACAGAGGCGAATGGCGCGAAAGCCGAGGAAGGGATTCGACTCTTGCGGAAAGAGCTCGGGCCGGCTCGCCATCGGCTTGTCTCCACCGAGATCGAGCGTGCGGATCACCACCGTGGCCGGCGTGAGCGCCGTGACGACCGACTTGTAGGCCGCGAACTGCTCCTCCTCGGTCGGCACGTGGTCGTTGTTCAAATACAGAAACTCGGTCCGGAAAAGCCCGACTCCGTCCGCCATGTAGTCGCGCACCAGCGGCGTCTCGTCGACTTTTTCAATATTCGCGCGCAGGACCACATCCACGCCATCGAGGGTGACGCAGGGCAACCGCGTCGCGTCCATCAGGCGTTGCTCGAAACTTTTCTTCTGCAGCTGAATTTTTCCGTAGCGGAAGAGCGTCTGCTCGGTCGGATTCAGAATCACCAAACCATCGTAGCCATCGACGAGAATCCAATCACCCGCCTTCAACCGCTTCGAGAGATCGCGCACGCCGACCACCGCCGGGACTTTCATCGAGCGGGCAACGATGACCGCGTGGCTCGTCTTGCTTCCGGAGTCGGTCACGATCGCGATCGCCTGGCTCCGATCGATGCTCGCGGCGTCCGACGGCGTGATGTCATTCGCCAACACGATCCGTTTGTCCGCCAGACGACTCAGATTTTGTCCGGCCTGACCGAGCAAATTCTGCAGCACGCGTTGGGTGACGTCGCGAATGTCGCCTGCACGCTCGCGGAGGTACTCGTCGTCGATTTCGTCGAACGCCTTGATGTAACGTTGTGAAACTTTGTTGAAACAGGTCTCGATATTCTTCGAGGTCGTTTCGAACTCGCGGATCGTTTCCGAAATCAAGGCCTGATCTTCCAAGACCAAAAGGTGCGCATCGAAAATTCGGGCTTCGTCCGCTCCGAGATTTTTCTCCACCTCATCTTGGATTTTTTGAATCTGCTGGCGCGTGATCAGCAGCGCGTGTTCAAACCGCGCAATCTCCTCGATACGCTTGTCCGCATCGACTGAATACGAAGGGATCTCGACGTCGCTCTGAATGTACAAAAACACCGGCCCGTAGGCGATGCCCTGCGAGGCAGCGATCCCGTGGACGATGGTTTCTGTCTTAGAGCGAGTATCCATTAATTCGATGTGCGGAAAACAGTGGGGGCAGTGCCGGCCGCGCCGGAGGATAACGACGACCCTACACAAGGGGTCAATAAGGTTTTACCCGAACCGAGTTTCCATAATGAAAAGTCTTTCACCCCAGACGGCCCTAATGGATGAAATGATGGGCTCGGCTGGGGTGTTTTCTGGGAGCAAAATGAAACACGCGCTGCCACTTCCACTCATGCCGGCGACGACCTGAAAACGCGCGCGCAAGGCGTCGAGCAGCGTGGGCAACGCGAGATACTTCGCGAACGCGACGCCCTCCATGTTATTCGCGATCAGCGCTTCAACCGGAGCGCGGGGCGTTTTTAGCCAGTTCGCGAGTCGTGCCTCCGCAGCCTCGGCCGAGACGTAGTTCTCCGCGGGCGCCGCGGCCATTTTTCGATACGCCCAGGCGGTGGGAATCCCGAAGGAAGGCTTGAAAACCAAAACCCGCCGGCCGCGTATCCGTTCTGCCGCTTCAATCGGCAAGACCTCGATTCGCTCTCCGCGCCCTCGCATCACACAGGGTGCGCGCTGCAAAAAAAGCACACAGTCCGACCCGAGCTGAGCCGCCAACGATGTCAACGTCTCCCGGCTGACTGGCGCTTCGCTGAGCTGGTTCAGCCCCAAAAGCGTAGCCGTTCCGTCGCTACTGCCTCCGCCCAACCCGGCTCCCATCGGAACATTTTTTCTCAAATGAAAGTGAACGCTGCGTTTCCACCCGCTCGCTTGGGCGAAAAGCCGAGCGGCGCGGAGCACAAGATTGGTTTCGTCGACCGGCACTTCCGGGTCGTCGCAGGTCAACGAATACAGCCCCTCGCCCACTCTGGGCTCCACGGTCAATTCGTCCCCAAAGGCCAGCGGCGCCACAACCGAAACCAAGTCGTGGAAACCATCGGGACGCCGCCCTGTGATCGCCAGGAAGAGATTGATTTTTGCGGGAGCGAAAAGGGTCAACGGATTCACGCGAACGGATCAATCATCGTTCTGGTCCATCGCCGAAGCGCAATCCTCGTCCGGCCCAGGATGTGATTTCCCTCTTCCATAAGCCCCAATGGTGTGAATTAGTTAACCCGTCATGCCGTGCGATCTTATTCTCGCTCTCGATGTCCCCACGCGCGAACAGGCCGCGCCCTTACTTCGCCAGCTCCGCGGGTCGCTCCGTTGGGTAAAAATTGGGCTGCAGATGTTCACTGCTTATGGTCCCGACTATGTCCGGTCCGTCGCGGACGAGGGCTTCCAGATCTTTCTCGATCTCAAGCTGCATGACATTCCGAATACAGTGGCCAAGGCAGTCGAGTCCCTCGCTCCCTTGCCTATCGGTATGCTCACGCTGCACACCGCGGGCGGCCGCGAGATGATGACCGCCGCGCGCCAGGCCCAGCAGCAAACCAAACCCGAACTGCTGCTCCTCGGTGTCACCGTATTGACCTCCATGGATACAACCGCGCTCGACGAAATCGGTGTCTCCGCCACGACCGAGGCGCAGGTCAGTCGGCTGGGAAAATTAGCCGTCGCGTCCGACTTGCGCGGCTTGGTCTGCTCTCCCCTCGAGGTAAATCTCCTACGAAGCCAGTTGGCTGCCGACGTACAGCTCGTCACACCCGGGATTCGTCCCGCGGGCGAATCCGGCGGCGACGACCAAAAACGCGTCATGACTCCCGCCGAAGCCGCGCGCGCCGGTTCCAGTTACATCGTGGTGGGCCGCCCGATTCTCAAAGCCAAAGATCCTGCCGCCGCCGCCCGGGCGATTCTGGCGGAGTTGAACGCATGATCCATTTCCAGGACTCGACTCCCTTCTCAGCGAGCTGCTAAAATCGCTCGTTGTTCGCCGCCTTTCCGGTTCCTTTCCACCCACCCCCCAACCCACGCTTCGAGGCTATCCCATGAGAAATGCCGTCATCCTCCTCGCCGCCGGCAGCGGCAAACGCATGCAGGGTGTAGTCGACGACAAGATCCTTGCTCCGCTCGGCGAGAAACCGGTGTTCGCTCATTCGGCCGCGGCGTTTGTGGCCAGTGGCGTGGCCGATTTTTACGCCGTGGTCTGCCGCGATCAACGCCAGCTTGCCGAGCTCTCCGCCTATGCACCCACGCCGTGTGTTTTTGTCCGCGGCGGCAAACAGCGTCAGGACTCCGTGGCCAACGCGCTCGAGGCGCTGCCGGGCGACATCGAGTATGTCTTCATCCACGACTGCGCCCGGCCGTTCATCCGGCCCGAGCAACTGGTCGGTTTGCTCAAGATCGTGCACCGCGAAAATGCCGCGGTTCTGGCCCACCGCGTGACCGATACGATCAAGCTGCATTCCGACCAAGGACACCTCAAAACCCTCGAGCGGGATCGGCTTTGGGCGATGGAAACTCCGCAAGTTTTCTCGCGCGAACTGATCGTCAAAGCCTACGCCCAAGTTATCGCTCGCAAACTGAAAATCACGGATGACGCCGCCGCGGTCGAAGTGCTCAAGCATCCGGTAGCGCTGCTGGAAAACACGTATCCAAATCCTAAACTCACCACTCCGGCCGATCTCGCCTACTTCGAGTACCTCCGGAGCAAAAACGCGCCCACTGAGGCCTAGGAGGTCTCCGATGTCTTCGAAAAAACGCCAAACTCCAAAGGTCCAATCTCCAAAAATCAGCGCGCTCCGCGCAGACTCTTTTGGTTTTTGGGATTTGGCGTTTGGAGTTTCAATGAATGGTATTCTCAGCCGTCCTACACGCTACGTCCAAAATCGCGCCCCGGGACGGGTCGCGCCACCTCGAAGTCAAACCCGATCTTATTCAATTTCTCATCGCTGTAGGCGGGGTGCCCTCACCCCGCGACGCGCGGACCGCGCGCCCTTCGAATCGTACTCTCGATTTTCAATTTGATACCGAAGGCAGGAGAACGAGTAAGAGAACAAGAACGATTTCGAACCAGCTCCTCTCACCGTCTCCATGACCACCCTCCGCATCGGCCACGGCTATGACATCCACCGCATTGTCGCGGGGCGGCCCATGGTCTTGGGCGGCGTCACCTTTGAGGTCGACTACGGCCTCGACGGCCACTCCGACGCCGACTGCCTGACCCACGCCATTTGCGACGCCCTGCTTGGCGCCGCCGGACTGCCGGACATCGGTCATTTTTTTCCGAATACAGATCCCGCCTACAAGAATATCGATTCGCAGATCCTCTTGCAGCACGTCGTGTCCGCCCTGCGCGAGCGCGGCTACACCCCGGTCAACATCGATGCGTCGCTCATCGCAGAAAAGCCCAAGATCTTTCCGCGTTTGGCCGAAATGAAAGCCGCATTGGCCCGCTCCACCGGCCTGCCGAACGACTGTATTGGGCTGAAGGCTACGACCAATGAGGGCGTCGACGAAATCGGCCGCGGTCTCGCCATCGCCGCGCACGCGGTTTGCCTGATTGGCAAAAAATAATTTCGCGGCCGCGTGAAGGGCCGCAAAGAGGCCCAAAAGCCGCACAAAAGAATGCATTTCATCTCATCCCGCGTAGGTAGAATAGCCCGAAGCCTAAGATCCTGCTGCCAAAATCTACCAACAACCGGTGTCGGTTTTCCAAAGCAGAGTCCTTCTTCTTTTTTGCGCCTGCTGGGCTTTTTTGCCGCCACTTCCTTTTGTTTCTCGGGCTGTTGGCAGCATCAATCCAACGTCGAGTTGGGCAACCGCGCCCAGATTCTTCACCGGGGCGTGGGCCCTGAAGTCGCCGACTTGGATCCTCACCTCGGCACCGGGCTGAGCGACTTCAACATCCTCACCGCGCTCTTTGAAGGTTTGGTGACGGAAGACCCGGTCGATCTTCATCCCGTGCCCGGCGTGGCTCAACGCTGGGACGTCTCACCCGATGGCCTGACCTATACGTTTTATCTACGGCCGGAGGCGAAATGGTCCAACGGCGATCCGGTCACGGCACAAGACTTCGCCGCGTCGTTTCGCCGCATTCTCACGCCCTCGTTGGCGGCGGATAACGCCTACCTGCTTTACGTGATCGAAAATGCGGAGCCTTTTAACCGCGGCCAACTGACCGACCCCGCGCGACTTGGAATCCAGACCCCGGATACGCACACGCTGCGGATCAAGCTCGAGCACGCCTCGCCCCATTTTCTCTCGCTCCTGACCTACACGCCCTTTCTTCCGGTTCCTCTTTCGACCCTCGAGAAGTACGGCTCGACCACCAAGCGGGGCAACCCCTGGGCTCGTCCGGAGCGCCTGGTCGGCAATGGACCGTTCGTGCTCAAGGAGTGGAAAATCGGACAAAGAATGATCGTCGTTCAGTCCCCAACCTACTGGGACGCCGCGACGGTGAAGCTGAAGGAAATCCATTTCTATCCGATCGATAACCGGGACGCCGAGGAGCGCGCTTTTCGCGCCGGCCAGCTTCACCTGACCGAGGCCCTCCCGACGACGAAGGTGGACACCTATCGCTCGAGCCAGCCCAACCTCCTGCGGGTCGATCCGTACTTGGGAACCGAATACTACCGGATCAACGTCGCCCGTCCTTTTCTCAACGACCGAAAAGTGCGTCGCGCTCTCGCGCTCGCGGTCAATCGCGCGGCCATCGCGGAAAACATCCTGCGCGCGGGCCAACAACCCGCCACCGCCTTTACTCCGCCCAACACCGCCGGCTACACCCCTCATGCCCACCTGTCCTACGATCCGGATGCGGCGCGCGCTCTGCTCGCCGAAGCCGGTTATCCCGAGGGGAAAGGCGCGCCTCCCATTCAGCTTTTGTACAATACCTCGGAAACCCACCGCGCCGTGGCCGAAGCCATTCAAGAGATGTGGCGCCGGGAGCTTCACCTTGAAGTGAAGCTGCAGAATCAGGAAAACAAAATGATCCTGACCGCCCGCCGGGCGGGTGATTACGAAGTGCTGCGTTCCGTTTGGACCGCCGACACGATTGATCCGCTTTCCTTTCTCGGCGTTTTCACTTCCTCGAGCGGGAACAACTACACCGGCTGGTCCAATGCGGCCTACGACCAATTTCTCTTCGAAGCCGCGCGGACCACCGACGCCTCGGCCCGGGACGCTCTCCTGCAAAAAGCGGAGGGCGTGTTGCTGGACGAGGCTCCTATCATACCTATTTACCACTACACTCACGTCTTCCTCATCCAACCTTCGGTGCACAATTGGCACCCCACTCTCCTTGACCACCACCCGTACAAATACGTTTACCTCGAGGATCACTGACGGCCTGAGCTCCGTTTTGAAACCGAGTCGAATCGCCTTCACCCTCGCCCTCGCTGTAGTTTCAACGCCACTACTCCACGCCGCCGACTCCGCCGAACGGCTGCGCGAAAGAATCGCCACCCTCTCTTCCGACGCTTTCGAGGGCCGGTCTCCAGGCACGCCCGGCGAGCAAAAGACGATCGATTATCTCGTCCAGGAATTTAAGTCCATCGGTCTGGCGCCCGGCAATCCCAACGGCACATATATCCAAACCGTGCCGCTGGTCGGAATCACGTCGAAGGTCGAGACCACCCTGGTCGCGGGCGACCAAACGTTCACCCCGGTGCCAGTCAACGAGTACTCCGCGATTTCGCGCCGGGTCACGCCGAAGACAGAGGTGAAGGACAGTGATGTCGTTTTTGTTGGATACGGGGTGGTCGCGCCCGAGTATGACTGGGACGACTACAAGGGCGTGGACGTGAAGGGAAAAACCATCGTGATGCTGATCAACGATCCGCCGGTGGCGAGCGCGAGCGATCCCAGCAAGCTCGACGACGCGGTTTTCAAAGGCAACGCGATGACTTACTACGGCCGCTGGACCTACAAGTACGACATCGCCGCGGAGAAAGGCGCCGCCGCCTGCCTGATCGTTCACGAGACCGGCCCCGCCGGTTACCCCTTCGCCGTGGTCGGAAGCACGGCTGGGCGGGAACAGTTCGATTTGCGCTCGCCCGACGGAAACCAGGGCCGCGCCGCCGTCGAAGCTTGGATGACCTTGGATTTTTCCAAACGCTTCTTTGCCGCGGCTGGACAGGATTACGCGAAGTTGAAAGCGGCGGCGGCCCGCCGGGATTTTCATCCTGTCGCGCTCAAGGCCAAAGCTTCTTTCACGGTCGAGAACACCTTGCGCGATGTCCTGTCGCACAATGTCGTCGCGAAGCTCGAGGGGCAGGATGCCAAGCGGAGCGACGAATATATTATCTACACCGCGCATTGGGATCATCTCGGCCGGGACGAGCGATTGAAGGGCGATCAAATCTTCAATGGCGCGGCGGACAATGCCAGCGGCACCGCCGTCCTTTTGGATATCGCACAGCAGTTCGCCGAGCTCCCCGCGGCAAAACGCCCCGCGCGCAGTTTGCTCTTTCTCTCCGTTACGGCGGAGGAAAAAGGTCTGCTCGGGTCCCGCTACTACGCGGAGCATCCCCTGTATCCACTGGCCAAGACGGTCGCGAATATCAACATGGACGGGGTGAATTTCTATGCGCGGACTCATGATATCGAAGTCATCGGCTCCGGCTCCACCACGATCGAAGATATCGCGCGGGAAATCGCCGAAAAAGATGGTCGTATTTTAACCGCGGATACGCAGCCGGAGAAGGGCTACTTTTATCGGAGCGACCACTTTGAATTCGCCAAGGTCGGGGTGCCCGCCTTCTACCCGAAGGCGGGACGGCAGCCGATCGATAAGCCGGCCGATTACATCGACCTCAAACGGGCGGCTTACATCGCGAACGACTACCACAAGGTCTCGGACGAGATTAAACCCGATTGGGATTTCTCCGCCATGGCCCAGGACGCCTCCTTCCTCGTGGCCCTCGGCCAGCGCCTCGCCACCGATCCGGCTTGGCCGGAGTGGAAACCCGGCAACGAGTTCAAGGCCCGGCGCGATGCGATGCTGAAATAAGAGAACCGGTTTGTTGTAGCCGGGGGCGCTGACCCCGGTGATCGAGTCTTTCTCGTACTTCGTTCTTCCTCTTTCTCTCGTTTTGGAACGGTGGTATGTCCGTGGCTCGATGTCTGACGCGACTGCTTTCGATCTATGCCTTAGGTTCGAAAACGAAAGATGCCCAATGACGGATGATCGATTTCAAGATTTCCCAACCTAAAGACCCCGGGGTCAGCGCCCCCGGCTACAACTCGCCGGACGCGGCCCGACCTCTGCTTAGCCCGTGTATCTTTCCATGCTGAAACGCGTTTTCCTCCTCTTATCCCTCGCGAGTTTGCTCTCAATTATCGGCTGCAAGGATCGGAAGCCGAGCACAGGCTCGGAAACTGGATCTGCATCTGCGGCGCCCCGAAAAATCCTGCAGGTAGGCAACGGCGGTGAACCTCAGTTTATCGATCCACAGATCTCGACCGGCGTGCCCGAGCATGCATTGCTGCGGGCTTTGTTCGAAGGCCTTTTGGCCGACCAATCCGAGGGCGAGGAGCCACTGCCCGGGGTCGCGGAAAAGTGGGAGGTTTCTCCCGACGGATTGAGCTACACCTTTCACTTGCGGCCCACTGCGAAATGGTCCGACGGCACCCCGCTCACGTCCCAGGATTTTATTCGTTCGTATCGACGAATCCTTACGCCGTCGTTGGCCGCCGACTACGTGTACATGCTCTTCGTGGTGAAAGGGGCGGAGGACTTTTTCCACGGCAAGCTGACTGACTTCAATGCCACGGGATTCCAGGCGCCGGACGAACACACCTTGGTCATCACTCTGCGGCAAGCCGCACCCTTCTTTCTTCACTCGCTGATCCACGAAGCTTGGTTTCCCGTGCCGACCCATGTGATCGCGAAATTTGGCGACGTGGGGCAGCGAAACCTCGATTGGACCCGGGCCGGAAACTTTGTCGGGAATGGTCCTTTTCGCATGAAACAGTGGCTGCCCAACCAGAAGCTCGTGGTGGAACGCTCGCCAACGTATTGGGATCGTGAACACGTCAAGCTAGACGAGATTCATTTCCACGCCGTCGAGCTCGCCGATACGGAGGAACGCATGTTCCGGGCCGGTCAGCTGCACATCACCAATCAGGTGCCGGTGACAAAACTGGATACGTATCGCCGCGATTTTCCCGCCGCGCTCGTGATCGAACCCTGGTGCGGCACCTATTTTTATCGCTTCAACACTCACTTCAAACCGCTCGACGATGCGCGCGTCCGCCGCGCCCTCTCCCTCGCGGTCGAACGCGAGCGCTTGGTCGAAAACGTCACCCTCGGAGGTGAGATCCCGGCCTACGCCCTCGTTCCGCCGAATGTCGCCGGCTATACCAGCGACGTGCGGTTGAAAGGAAATTTGGAAGAAGCCAAACGCCTCTTGGCCGAAGCGGGTTATCCCGGCGGCCGCGGTTTTCCTCATCTCGACATTCTCTACAACAACCTCGAGAAACATCAGATCGTGGCCGAAGCCATTCAGGAGATGTGGCGCCGCAATCTCGGGATCGAAGTCGGGCTCCACAATGAAGAATGGAAAGTTTATTTGGCCGACCAGAAACAGATCAACTTCTCGATTCAACGCGCCGGCTGGCTGGCCGACTACGTGGACCCCCACGTGTTTTTCGATCTCTGGTCGAGCTACAGCGACAACAACAATACCCATTGGGCGAACCCGGAATACGATCGCCTGTTGAGGGCCGCGCTCGACACGACCAACGACAAAGATCGCTTTGCGGTCTATCGGAAAATGGAGCAGATCATTATCGATGAGCTGCCCATCCTTCCGCTTTATTATTACACCTCGGCTCGCTTGGTGAGCCCAAAGGTGCGTGGCTATCGTATCACCTTACTGGATTCATATCCCTGGAAATTCGTGGATTTGGAACCATAGAAAGGCCAAGTACCAAGTGCCAAAGGTTCAGCGCGTAGCGCGGGGGGTTGGGAGGTAGGGCGAACCGTCCCGGTGAGCCGCGTTGGCTACGGTTCGGCAGGGACGCTTCGCCCTACCCTCAAACCTTTTCGGCCGTCGGACTTCGACCTTCGGGATTCACCAACTGCCGTATTGCTCCCCTTTCCTCGTTCTCCCAACGTCGCCCGCTGATGTTCCGGTTTTTCACGTCGCGTTTTCTTCAGTCGCTGCTCGCGTTGTTCGTGATCGTCACCGCCACGTTCTTCATGATGAAGGCGGTGCCCGGGGGTCCGTTCGACTCGGAAAAAGCCACCTCGCCCGAGATCAAAGCCAATCTAGAAGCGTACTACGGGTTGAACAAACCGCTGGTCGAGCAATACACCGACTACCTCAAGAACCTGGTCCATGGACAAATGGGTCCGTCGTTCAAGTATCCAAATCGTACGGTCAACGAGATCCTGATGGAGAAGCTGCCCGTCTCGCTGGAGCTCGGCTCCATCGCCTTGGTGATCGCCTTGGTCCTGGGCATTGCTCTCGGCACCATTGCCGCGCTGCGTCGAAACACCTGGATCGACTATGTGGCTTCGACCTTCGGAATGATCGGCATTTCCGTGCCGACTTTCGTGGTGGGACCGCTCTCGGTTCTCATCTTCGCGATTGGAGAAGGCTGGTTCAGCGCGTCCGGTTGGTACACCGCTTCCGACCGTGTATTGCCTTCCTTGGTACTCGGCTTCGCCTATGCCGCGCCGATCGCGCGCCTCACCCGCGCGGGGATGCTGGAAATTTTGCATCAGGACTTCATCCGCACCGCTCGGGCGAAAGGTGCGTCGGAAACGCGGGTTGTATTCAAACATGCGATGCGCGGAGGACTGCTGCCAGTGGTGTCGTTTTTAGGACCGGCCATCGCGGGAATTTTAACCGGATCGTTCGTGGTCGAAACCATTTTCCAAGTCCCCGGGATCGGTCGAGAATTCGTCAACAGTGCTTTCAATCGCGACTACACCCTGCTTCTGGGCGCAGTGATCCTCTATGCAGTTCTGATCATGGGACTGAACCTCGTGGCCGACGTGGTGCAGGCCTGGATGAACCCTAAAGTCCGACTCGAATCCTGATGGACTCCGCCACCATTTCCGCGCCTCCCGTCGTCGTGGAGAAAGGCAGCTCGCTCTGGCACGATGCCTGGCTCCGGTTGAGCAAAAATACCCTCGCGGTGCTCGGCGCCTGTACTCTCGTGGTCGTGGCGCTCGCCTGTTTTCTCGGTCCGTTATTCAGCCACTTCCACTACGAAGAACAGCAACTCGATCTCCGCGCCTCGCCGCCTTTAGCCCAGGTCATCGATATTTATCGGGTGGGAAATCTGGCCGAACCGATCTCATGGTCGTACCTGGGCCGCCTGGAGCGCGAATCGGCTTTTTCCGGTAAACAGACCACGCCCGCGTTGCTCGACCGCCTTCTCCGCGGAGAGGACGTCACCGTCGGCGATCGCGTCTATCGTCTCTCGCCCCACCGCCATATCCTCGGCACGGATACACTGGGGCGAGATCTCTTCGTGCGACTGCTTTACGGCGGAAGAGTGTCGATTGGAGTCGGTCTGGCCGCCACCATTGTCGCGCTCACCATCGGAGTGTTTTACGGGGCAATCGCGGGTTATTTTGGCGGGACCCTCGACTCCGTGATGATGCGCATCGTCGACATCATTTATTCACTGCCCTTCACCGTCTTCGTGATTCTGCTGATGGTATTTTTCGGACGAAATATTTATCTCCTGTTCGTCGCGATCGGCGCGGTGGAGTGGCTGACCATGGCGCGCATTGTCCGCGGCCAAGTGATGTCGATCAAGCGCATGGAGTACATCGAAGCCGCGCGCTCGCTCGGCTTCGGCAAACGTCGAATCATCGTGCGCCATATCCTGCCCAACGTCCTCGGTCCCGTCATCGTCTACACCACCCTGACCATTCCCTCGGTCATGCTCCTCGAGGCTTTTCTCAGTTTTCTGGGCCTCGGCGTGCAACCGCCGATGAGCTCGTGGGGCTGGCTGATCAAGGAAGGCGCGGAAAAAATGGAAGAATTCCCCTGGTTGCTGGTCTATCCGGGAGCGATTTTTTCCATCACACTGCTCTCGCTTAACTTCCTCGGCGACGGCCTCCGCGACGCCCTCGACGTGCGTTCGTCGAAGGACTGAGCCGCGCCACGGTCGACCCACCCATGAAGCGTTTTCTTCCGTACGCCAAAAATCTCAAACCGGTCCGCGCGGAGTTCGCGCTCGCGGTCGTTTACGGGATCCTCTTCGGCGCCATGAGTGGGTTTGGACTCCCCACCATGCTGCAAAAGGTGTTCCCGGTCGTTTTTGATAAAGACGGCGGAGGGTTAACGACGATCGAGCTCCTCAGCTTCGCCTCTCTTCTGCCTTCGGTTTTTTTGATTCGGGCCATCGCCGGATTTCGCAACAGCTACCTCATCAGTTATTGCGGCACCCACGTGCTTGAACAGTTGAGAATGGACTATTTCAAAAAGCTCCAAGTTCTGCCGCTGAGTTTTTTTCAACGACATAATTCCGGAGACCTTTTGGCTCGTGGCTTGGACGACACCAACCGGCTGCAGAATACTCTGACGAGTGTCGCCAACGAGGCGATCAAGCAACCCGCGACCTTGGTCAGCGCGCTCAGCGCCTTGGCTTATCTTTCCTTCAAAAACAAAGACGTGGTTTTCGTCCTGCTTTGTTTAGCGCTCGTTCCCATATCCATCTTCCCAATACGCTTGGTGGGAAAGAAGCTCCTCAAGCGCGCCCGCCAGATGCAGGATCAAGTCGGTGACGTGACGAATATTCTGTCGGAAAACCTAAGCTCCCCTCGCGAAGTCCGGGCCTTTAACCTGGAGAACCGCGAGACCGCGCGGTTCAACACTGCCGTGAGCATCCTGCTGAAGTATCAGCTCAAGGTCGTAAAATACTCGAATATCCTTTCTCCCACCATCGAGTTCTTGGCCTCGGTTGGAGTTTCCGCCGCCTTATTATACGCCTACCATGTCCACCTGCCCTGGGAGACCTTTTTGGCTATGGTGAGCGCGCTGTATATGAGCTACGACCCGATCAAGAAAATGGGTCTGATCAGCAGCGAACTGAAAAGAGGCACGGCGGCGCTGGATCGTATTGAAGCGGTCACTACCGAACCGGTCACAATCAAAGACCCCGAGAACCCCATTCCGATTACCCGACTGCGGGGCGAGATCGAATTCAAGGACGTCACGTTTGCCTATAAAGAAGATGTCCCAGCGCTGCGCTCCATCAACGTCTCTATTCCGACCGGAACCGTGTGTGCCCTGGTAGGAGTAAGTGGCGCAGGAAAATCCACCTTCGCTAATCTCGTTCCACGGTTCTACGATACAACCCAAGGGGCCGTGCTGATCGACGGAATCGACGTGCGACAGATGCGGATAGCGGATCTTCGTTCGAATATCGCGCTCGTTTCGCAGGACCCGTTTCTCTTCAACGACACGATCTACAACAACCTCTTGCTCGGACGTCCCAACGCGACTCGCGATGAAGTCATGGCGGCTGCGACCGACGCCTTCGCGCACGACTTTATCCGTCAATTTCCCCAGGGCTACGACACGCCGGTGGGCGAACGAGGGTCTCAACTCTCCGGCGGACAAAAGCAGCGCGTCGCGCTCGCTCGGGCGTTCCTGCGCAATGCGCCGATCCTGATCCTCGACGAGGCCACGTCGGCCCTCGATTCCGAAAGCGAAGCATCGATCCAGCAGGCGCTGAAAAAATTAGTGGTGGGCAAAACCGTGTTCATCATTGCCCACCGCTTCAGCACCATCCGCGATGCTTCCCTGACGCTCGTTTTCGACCGAGGTGAAATTGTCGCGAGTGGAACTCACGCCGAATTGTACGCGCAAAACGGCATCTACAAATCGCTCTACGACCGCCAGAGTTTAGCCGCGTGACGCCGCTCCTCAGCTGTCGGCACTATCGCCGAGCGACCATCAGATCCAATCCCAGCTGCCGCTTGCGTAGGGATTGCTTCGAACCTCTCCTGCGCCTTTTCTGACTTCGCGTGAAGCGTCCCTCCAGCACCGTCATCCTCAGCACGAGCCAAGATCCGCGCCGGCTGGAAATCGTCTTGGCGCGACTCGCACGTCAAACTCAAGCACCAGATCAGCTGATCGTCGCGGAAGACGGCGAGCACCCCGAGACGCTGCAACTTCTGCAAACCTGGGCCGCTCGCCTGCCCTTCCGCCTCGAGCACGTGCGTCAACCGCACTTCGGTTTTCGCAAATCGAAAATCCTCAATCAGGCGATTCTCCGCGCCACCGGCGAACTTGTGATTCTGCTCGACGGCGATTGCGCGCCGCATACCCGCTTTGTCTCCGATCACCTCGCGCTCGCGCGCCCAGACCACTTTGTCCAAGGCCGGCGCAGTTTTATCGAGGAAAACGGGATCGATGCCTTCGCCCAGGGCACGAGTCTCTGGAGGCTCTGGCTTTCCGGCCACCTCGAGCGGCCCTTCAAAGCCCTGCGCTTTCCGTATCCGCGCCTTCGTTACGACGAGAAGATCGACGGCGCTCTCGGCTGCAATCTAGCGATCTGGAAAGCCGACCTCGAAGCGGTGAACGGTTTCGACGAGGGCTACGAAGGTTGGGGTCGCGAGGATGGCGACCTCACCGCTCGCCTGCTCCATCTCGGCCGGAAGCGGATCGTGGTCTGGGGGCAAGCGCTGGTCTTCCATCTCAACCACCCGATCCAGTCCCGCACCGGTCTGGCCAGCAACGATCGACGGTTGGCCGCTGTCCTCGCTGCACGCAAGGTGCGAGCGGAACGCGGGCTCGACGCTCACCGGCCGGCCTCTTTGCGCTCTGCCCATGCCTGAGCCGCGCGCAAAAGAAAAAATCCTCTGCCTCGTCTTTAAGTATTTGGGCGACGTGGTTGTCACCATTCCAGCCCTACGAGCCTTGCGCGCGCGGCGGCCGCAGGACGAGATTCATCTTCTTGTAGCCGAAGACGCACTACCGTTGGTCAAAACCCTGCCCTGGATCGACCGCGCCTGGGCTTTTCCGCGAACCCGCGGGAAGGCGCGTTTGCGCGACTCTTTACCCGTGATTCGCGCGTTGCGCCGTGAACGTTTCGACCTCTCGCTCGACTTCATCGGCAACGATCGCGGCGCCTTTCTCAGCCTCTCAATCGGAGCCAAAAATCGCTACGGTCTCGACGCGCCGCGAGGATTTTTTGGACGCCGTTGGTGCTACCATCACGCGGTCGACGAGGCCCCGCTCGATTGGCACGAGAGCCGGCGGCACCTTCACTTTCTCCGACCGCAGGACGTCAACCCCGAGGCCAATCTCGACCTGGAAATCCACGCCGATCCGGCCTTGGCCACGGCGGCGGCGCAGATCCTGCCGCAGCCAGCGATCATCGCGCATGTATCCACCAGCAAACCACTGAAGGAGTGGCCGCTCGCTCATTGGCGAACCCTGGCAGAGTTGGCCAAACGCGACCGCGTTCCCCTGGTCTTTGCGAGCGGACCAAGTCCACGCGAACGCGCGCTGTTGACCGAGCTGACTCACGCGGAACCGTCGACGCCGGTCCTGCCCCAGATCACCGATCTCGGGTTGTACTTAGCCGTTCTCGCACGCGCGCAACTCCTGGTCTCCGGCGACACTGGCCCGATGCACTTCGCCGCGGGTTTAGGGATTCCGACGCTCAGCCTCTTCGGCCCGAGCGCGGTCCACCAGTGGGCGCCGCTCGCGCCTCACGCGCGCCAACTTCAAGCGGAGAACTGCCGGTGCAGCCACAACCAGGACGTCTGCACCCAACCGACACCCTGCTTGCAGACTGTGACGCCGGAGTTGGTTTGGCGTGAAATTTCCTCAATGTTATTGCGGACATCTGCACTTAGATCTTCCTCTTCCGTGTCGATTTCCTGACTCATGGCCACTGAACCCCGCCGGGAGCTTACACGGTCCGCCGAAGATCTCATTTCGGACTTCCTGATGGTGCCACGCGAGGATTCACGGGGCCGCAGGCGGCCGGTCAAAAACCTCGCATCTCTGATGGAGGACCTTTTGACCAAACACCAAATTGGTCGAGAGGCCCCCGAACACACCATTCGCGAGCACTGGGCGGAAGTGGTCGGCGCGGCCAACGCGCATTATTCGCACGCCGCCCAGATCGATCCCCGCGGCCGTCTCGTTGTGCTCGCCTCCCATTCCGTGGTCCGGAACGAACTCTTTCACCACCGCGCTCTGATTGTGGCTAACATCCGCAAGCTACCCGGCTGCAGCCATGTGCGGGAAATTAATGTGCGGGCGGGGTAGTTTTTTTGGCCGGCTGGTGTAGCCCGCTTCCTTTTCGTTCTTTGGCAGAAATTTGTGGGGGAGAAGTTGGTAGTTTGTAGTTGGCAGTTGGTAAGGCCTCGGCCTTCCGCGACGACGGTTTTACAACGACTCGCTGCTAACTTCTCGCTACTTCCTCTTCCTATCGCCCCTTTGCCCCGCCCCGATTTGCAACTCTTTCGGCACACAACAAAAAACACTTGCGCCGGGGGCTGCAGCTTGGGATATCCATCACTTGCGTTAGTGGAAGTCCGTCGGTTACGGGCTCCCGCCATGACTGGTCCAGCACTCCGCAGGATTGGAACGGTGGCGCCGGCTAGAACTGCAAATCAATGCAGAACTGGCGGGCGGCACGGGATCTGCAAAGAACCCCTACAGTCGTGCAGTTCAACTCAAACCCATGTCAACAGTCGCTAAACCTGAAATCATCGCCGAATACAAAATCCATGACAAGGACACCGGATCTTCCGAAGTCCAAGTCGCTTTGTTAACGGCTCGTATCAACCATTTGACCGAACACTTGCGGACCCACCGCAAGGACTTCCATAGCCGCCGCGGCCTCCTGCAAATGGCCAGCCGCCGCCGCAAGTTGCTCGACTACTTGAAAAAGCATAACCTGCCCAAGTACACCGAGCTTCTGCAAAAGCTGAATCTCCGTAAGTAACCCTTTTCGCTCACAGGCGATCCGATCCGCGGGTCGCCTGTGGTCTTTTCGACACTCGTTTAATCGGCCGAGACATTTCCGTTTGCCTCTCCAGGTGGGGCGCCAAAGGGAAATCTCTCGCGCTAGAGCGAGGATGCGGGGCTGGTTACCGCCCACAGAATGTTCGCCCGCTCAGCGGTCCGAACGATCCTCAGTATTGAGGAAGTAGATACCCCGAAGCCGTCCGTCGCGTGTCGCGGCCGTGGCTTCGTTTACATCCGAGACACGCAATCCGTACACGAAATAAAGTAAGTAAATGAATCAGAAACATACAGTTAAGGTCCCGGAACTCGGGATCACGTTTTCCACCGGCTCGATCGCCCAACTCGCCAATGGCGCAGTTAATGTAGAAGTCGGCGAGACCAATGTCTTCGTCGCCGCCACGGTCGCTCAGAGCATGAAGCCCGGTCAGGACTTTTTCCCGCTCACCGTCGATTACCGCGAAAAATACGCCGCCGCCGGCCGTTTTCCGGGTGGCTATTTCAAGCGCGAGGGTCGTCCTTCCGAAAAAGAAATCCTCACCTCGCGTCTCTGCGATCGTCCTTGCCGCCCGCTTTTCCCGGAAGGCTTTTTGAATGAGGTTCAGATCGTCGGTCAGCTCTTCTCTGCCGACCAGAACAACGAAGCCGACATCCCGATGGTCAACGGCGCCAGCGCCGCCCTCGCGATCTCGGACATTCCGTGGAACGGCCCGATCGGCGCCGTTCGCGTCGCCGAAATCGACGGCCAGTTCGTCGCCAACCCGACGATCGAACAGATGTTCCAGTCCACCCTCGACCTGATCTACGTCGGCAACGAGAAGGACATGTTGATGATCGAGGGTTCGGCCGACCAGATCGCCGAAGAACGCTTCGTCGAAGCGCTCGCTTTCGGTCACCAAGCCATCCAGCCGATCATCCGCGGCATCAAGGAACTCGTCGCTCTCTGCGGAAAGCCCAAGGCGACCTTCGCCCTCGTCGGCGCCACGCCTGAAGCCCGCGCGATCATCGAGCGCGTCGTTCCCGCAGAACGTCTCGCCACCGCCATCTTCGGCAAGGAAAAGGCCGCCCGCAGCGCCGCGGTCAAACTCCTCAAGGAAGAAGCCAAGACCGCGCTCGTTGCCGAGCTCGGCGAAGGCAAGTTCACCGATGTCGACCTCAACGTCGTCTTCGAGGACCTGCAGTATAAGGCCTACCGCAAAACCGTTCTCGAACGCGGCGTCCGCGCCGATGGTCGCGACGCCAAGTCGCTCCGCCCGATCTCCTGCGAGGTCGGCGTTCTCCCCCGCGTGCACGGCAGCGCGATCTTCCAACGCGGCGATACCCAGAGCATCGTGCTCACCACCCTCGGGCCGACCAAGGAAGCCCAGGATCTCGACGCCCTGACCGGCGGCGCGCGCTCGAAGTCATTTATTCTCCACTACAACTTCCCGCCGTTCTCCGTCGGTGAAACCGGCCGCTTCGGCTCCCCCGGTCGCCGCGAAATCGGCCACGGCGCCCTCGCGGAACGCTCGCTCGTTCCCGTGCTCCCGCCGGAAGATGTATTCCCCTATTCAATACGCGTCACCTCCGAGATCATGGCCTCGAACGGCTCGACCTCGATGGCTTCGATCTGCGGCGGCTGTTTGGCCCTGATGGACGCCGGCGTTCCGATCGTCGCTCCGGTCGCGGGCATCAGCTGCGGCTTGATGACCGAGAACGGCGCCGATGGCAGTATCGTCAAATGGACTACGATCACCGACATCCTCGGTGAGGAAGATCATTTCGGCGACATGGACTTCAAGCTCGCCGGCACGACCCGCGGCATCACCGGCTTCCAGCTCGACCTCAAGATCAACGGTCTGCCCTTCGAGATCGCCAAAACCGCGATCTTCCAGGCCCGCGATGCTCGTATCGAAATCTTGAAGACAATGCTTGCTTCCCTCCCCGCTCCTCGCGCGGACCTGAGCAAGTACGCTCCTCGCATCCAGACGATCCAGATCGATCCGGAAAAGATCGGCCTGCTCATCGGACCGGGCGGTAAGACGATCCGTCGCATCACGGAAACGACCGGTGCGCAGATCGACATCGCCGAAGACGATTCCGGCAAGGTCTTCATCTACTCGAACAACGCCGACGCCATGAACCGCGCCGTGCAGGAAATCGACGGCCTCTGTGGCGGCGGCTCCCAGATCGAAGTGGGCAAGATCTACCGCGGTGTCGTCAAGGGCACCAAGGAATTCGGCGCCTTCGTCGAGTGCATGCCAGGCAAAGAGGGCCTGGTCCACATCAGCGAGCTCGCGGACTTCCGCGTGCGCCGCACTGAGGACGTCTGCAAAGTCGGCGACGAGATGATGGTCAAGTGCGTCGGCATCGACGAGAAGACCGGCAAAGTTCGTCTCTCCCGCAAGGCCGCAATGAAGGAACTCGAGGCCCAAAAGCCGCAAGAGCCCGCCGCCGCCCCGGTCGCCTAAGCAGATCTAATCCAGCCGTCGCATTGCGACGTTAACTTTCAGCCGGGGCCGAAACGCCCCGGCTTTTTGCTGGTAGGGCGATCACTCCGCTGAGCGCCGAATCGAAATTGTTCTCGTTCTATTGCTCGCTGAGGAGTGGTTTTACAGAAGAGAACAAAGAACACGAAGAGACGCTGGTCATTCAAAGTCCAAATTTCACTCCACGCTCTTTGCGGTGGAAACTCCCTTCTTTTAACCTGCTCTTTGTTCTCTTCGTGCGCTTCTGTAAAAGGGATCGAACGAGTTTGGCATTTCAGGTTCTCAGACTACCTGGAACAAGTTCCTTCCACACAAAGCGGCGCCCGGCGCGCGTTTCCGCGTACTCGTTTTCTGATTTGGAGAAGGATTGAGAGAGGGCCAACCACCATCAATTCTACGTATTCGGTTTCGAATACACGTACCCGTCTTCTGTCGTCCCGCCGCTCCGTCTTCTCGCTTTCCTTCACCCGCCACTCTGTATTTCGTCTCTCTCGATGAAATTGCTGGTCACGAACGACGACGGAATTGAAAGCGTTTTTCTGCATGAACTCGCGCGGGCGCTGCTGGCCGCGGGCCATGAGCTTTTCGTCGTCGCTCCAGCACGCGAACAGAGTTGGATCGGCGCGGCCAAGTCGCGCAACCGCCCCGTTCACTCCAGCGAGACCGACCGGGGGCTGGGCTGCCGCACCTGGGTGGTCGACGGCACGCCGAGCGACTGCGTGAACATCGCTCTCGCTCACCTTTTACCCGCCATGCCCGACGCCGTGGTGAGCGGAATCAACGTCGGCCTCAACGCCAGCCTCGGCTTCATCCTCGCCAGCGGCACCATCGGAGGCGCCTGGGAAGGCGCGGTGCACGGACTACCCGCCGTTGCCATGTCTCAAGACCTGACCTTCGAAGCCTTTGACGAGCTGAAAAAGCACGGCGGAGCGCCCGACGCGCCGCTGCTCGAAACCTTGCGGATCTCGGCTACTCGCGCGGCAAAACTCGCACCCGAACTCATCGCTGCCACTCCGCCGCGCAGCTTCATCGTCCATAATTTGAATTTCCCGTATCCATGTCGCCCTGACACTGCAGTCCGGCGAACCCTGCCGGCACGGGTGATTATTCCAGGCCTGTTCAGCCCGGCGGCGGACGACGGCACCCATCGTTTCGTTTTCAAACTGGGCGAAGACATTTCTGAACCGAGCCTGCAATCCGACCGCGCCGCCCTGCTCGCCGGCGACATCAGCCACACGGTTTTGGATTACACCAAGCTGGGGACGTAAACGGCGGAGCCAGCCCGGACGGAGGTGGGCCTTCACCAAGATCTGAATACGCGAATAAACGAGAGCCGGCTCAGGGTGGGTCGACGCGTCCCGCGGCGACATTTGACGTCGCTCGAGTAGGCGGTGTCGGCCGTTCACGTTGCGGTCGCGGTCGAAGGGTGAGTTCATATTTCGTTGCGTGGCTCAGGTTCAAATCGCGCCCCAGGGACGGGTCGCGCCACCTCCGAATCGCTGATGCGGCAGAATCGAGTGGGACCTCCGACGGGTCACTCGCCAAGCCGCTTATTTTCCCAAAACCAACTCCCGCAGTCGCGCTCGGTTCAGTTTTCCCTGCGCGTTGCGCGGCCACGCCGCAATCGCGACAAAGCGTTTGGGGTGCTTGTACGGCGCCAGTCTCGACTCCAGCGCACGAGCCGCGGCGTCCAGCGGTCCACTGAGACCATCGGTCGGATAACACGCCACCACGCTCTCGCCCCAGCGCGCGTCTGGCACGCCGATCACCGCCACATCGGTGAACGCGCCGGTGGCGCGCAGCGCCGCTTCGACTTCCACCGGCCAGACTTTTTTCCCTCCCGTGATAATCGCACTGTCGCGGCGCCCGAGCACGTGGAGCGCACCGTCCGCATTGAGCATGCCGAGATCTTCGGTCTCGAACTGTCGGCTCTCCTGATAATCGGGAAAATAGCCGCGAAAGAGGCTATTCCCGCCAACGCGTATCCGACCCGCAACTTCAGGCGGACAAGGATTTCCGGTGACCTCGTCAAAAACCTCGATTTTGGCATGCGGCAAGGGCTGGCCTGCATCGCGCGCGCCGGCGAAAAAAGCCGCCGGTCTCTGTGCGGCGATCATCGCCGCGGTTTCGGTCATACCGTAACTCAGCGCCACGGGCAGACCCGCTAAGGCCGCGGCATTCTCCAACTCCGCCCACGTAGGCCCGCCACCGATAAAAACCACTCGGAATTGTTTTAGAAAATCGGCACCGCCCTCCTGCTCGAGAAGCCGCTGCAGTTGGGTCGGCACCAGGGAAATGAACCAATCCTGGTCCCTTGCCGAAAGAGTTGGCCTCTCGCCCGCCGCCAGCCGCTTCCAGTCCCAGGGGCAATACTCCCCGTCCGTCGCGACACAGCGAATACGCGCCATCAGGCCGCTGACGTGGTGCATCGGCAGCACGCCGACCGCGTTCACGCGCGTCACCCCAAAATGTAAGCAGAATCCCGATACCGCTGCACCGAGGGTCAATTCGTCGTGCCGGGCAAATCGTATCTCGCCGCTCGTACCACCCGTGGGAATGCAGAGCCAACCTCGGGTCGCGTCGACTTGAGGCGCCGCTTGCGCTAGGTTCTGCATCGCCGCTCTCTCGGTCGGCCCCCATTGCGCATCACAGAGAAAAGCAAATTCTCCCTGCCACTTGGCCACTCCGGTGTCGGCCACCCACCGTTTCAGCTCAGCGCGTTCCATACATTTTCCGGATTCAATCGCTCCACATCCTCACGGCGAATAAACGGCGCCAACGCCAGCCCCTCCAAACGCGCATCGCGAAAGAGCGGCGCCACACCGAAGCCCAACGCGCGGGGTTTTCCGCCAAAATCCAACGCGAGCCGCAGCGCACGCTGGGCGCCGACTGCCGTCTCGAGGGCGGAGGAAAAAACCACGTTGGCCTGAGCCGCCCGAAGCTTTCGCAGCGCCGCCGGGGCATCTCCCAGTAAGGACGGCTTAACGACAAAAATGCCCGACCAGCCGAGCTGCAGCCAATGCTGTAGTTGCGTTTCCAGTACGACCGACTCATCGAGCCCGATCGGAGTAGGATAATCGCCCGCGAGGCCGAGCAAGAGATCCTCCGCCCCGCGGGCCTCGGGCGAGATCGGTTGTTCAATAAACTCGATCGGCCGCTCGGCCGAACGTTCCAGCCAGCGCTCGGCGCGCCGCCGATCCCAGGCGCCATTGGCGTCGAGCCGCAACTCGGCGCCCTTGGGCAAACGCGCCACCACATCGTCCAAGAGCGAAAGTTCGTCCGCGACGTCACCCACCCCGACTTTCCACTTGAAGGTGCGAAAGCCGATTTCGCCCAGAGGCTCGATTTTTTCCAGCGCTCCTCGGCCCGCGGGCAAAAGCGCCGCCACCGGCAAGTAAGGCGTGGGTGCGGCGGTTTGGGCTGAAACCACCGGCTCGGACCCGTCATCTTTTCGTTGCAGCAGGCTCTCTCGCGCCGCCTGCAGCGCTCCGCGGAAACAGCCCAGCCTCGGAGGCAAACCGTGTATTTGCTCTTCGGTTACCCACTCGCCGAAATCGCGGCAGACCGTCTCGACTTCTTCGGCGGTTTCGGTGCCGAACCACGGAATTGGTGCGGCTTCTCCGTAGCCGACGGATCCCGCCTCGTCCGCCAGTTTGACCAGCACACCCTCTCGTTCCGCCCAGAGGCCATGCGCGGTCCGGATCGGCGTGCAAAACTCCGCAGCGTACCGGCGATAAGAGAAACGAAATACCATTTCCTCTGAGTAAACCGTTTCGATCCGGTTTTACAGAAGAGAACGAAGGAAACCGAGCGTCGGGGGCATCTTAAATCAGGTGGGGCGCGACCCGGTGCGCCACAGCCTCCGCGACGGGGGGTCCCGGCGCAACGGTTTGAGTTCTTGAACTCTCGAATTTCAGCCTGGGAGAGCTGTAGTTCGCGATTTCAGAGATCTCCACTCGCCGGGCCTCGCTTGCGGCTCATGGCGCGCCGGGACGTCGCGCTCCACCTCGGAACTCACCGCGCTTCGTTTCCTTCGTTCTCTTCTGTAAAATGATCGGAAACGGTTCGCGAATCTGGTCGACCGTTTTGAAGCGGCCCAAACTTTCCCATTGAGCTTAGCCGCGCAGCCCTTATTTCGATTGCGGCAATCATGACAAAGGTTGCTCCGTCTGCCACTCACGCGATCGACGCGGAGTTCTATCAGCCCTCTGACGCCTTCTTCCGCGCCAGCCTGCCCGTCGCCCTGACGTTCGACGATGTCTCGTTGGCCACGCTGTACTCGGAGATTCTGCCAAAAGACGCAGACATCTCGACCACGCTCTCGGAGACGTTGCGGCTCCAGATCCCTATCATCTCGTCCGACATGGACACGGTGACCGAGTCGCGCATGGCCATCGCCATGGCGCTCAATGGTGGTCTCGGGATCATCCACTATAACATGAACTCGAAGGACCAGGTGAAGGAGGTCGCGCGGGTTAAGCGCCACATCCATGGCCTGATTCAAGATCCCATCACCGTCACGACCGAGTCCTTGATCGGCGACGTCCTCGGGTTGATCGAACAGAAAAAGTACACCTTCTCCACCTTCCCGGTCGTGGATGGTGCGGGAAAACTCGTCGGTCTTCTCTCTGGAAATGTGGTCAAGGAGCGCTACCGGACCAAGAAGGTCACTGAGGTGATGACCCCTCGCGCCCAACTGATCACCGAGCACGAGCGACACATCGCGAAGGATCCGATCAAAGCAGCGGACCTCTTTTTCAGTGAGCACATCGGGATCAATAAGATGCTGGTGGTGGACGACACCGACCGTCTCCGCGGTTTGGTGACAAGCTCGGACGTCGAACGCATCACCAGTGAGGCCAAATCCCGGCGCAAGCCCGCGCGCGACGCGAATTTCCGCCTGGTGGTTGGCGCGGCCCTCGCTCCTCTTCGCAAAGCCTCGGGTGAACTGGACCGCGACCGCATCATCGGCCACGTGGGCGCGTTGATGGACGAATCGGTCGACGCCATCGCTGTATCCACCGCGCACGGACACACCGCCGGCGTGGGAGAAATGGTCAAATTGGTCCGCAGCGCTTTTCCTTCGATCACCATGATCGCGGGCAATGTGACCAGTGGCAGCGGGGTCGAGTATCTGGCCGCGTGCGGAGCCGACGCGATTAAAGTGGGACAAGGCCCGGGCTCGATCTGCACCACGCGGATCGTGGCCGGCGTGGGGATTCCCCAGCTCACCGCCCTTTATGTGGCGGGTAAAGCCGCTTCGGCGCTCGGGGTGAAGATCATCGCGGACGGCGGTATCACCAAGTCCGGTGACATCGTCAAAGCCCTCACCCTCTCCGACGCCGTGATTCTCGGCGGCCTGCTTGCGGGCTGTCGCGAAGCGCCCGGCGAGATTATGGAGATCAATGGCAAACTCTATAAACAGTACCGAGGGATGGGTAGCCTTTCCGCGATGAAGGCCGGTTCGGCCGCGCGCTACGGTCACGACAAGAACGATCAGAACCGAAAGATGACCGCCGAGGGAATCGAGGCTTTGAAAGAGGTCTCTGGTTTCACCGACGACGTGCTCGGCAACTTGATCGGCGGCGTGCAAAGCGGAATGGGTTACCTCGGTGCTCGCAACCTCCAAGAACTCCGGGAGAACGCTCGTTATATTCGCGTGAGCGCCGCCGGAATGAAGGAAGCCGCACCCCACGACGTGATTGAAGTGTCGACGCGGAAGAATTAAAAAAAACTACATCCGCCTGTTTAAGGTGGAGCGGCCCATCCCGGGGGCCCGTTTGCGTTCCGTCACGCGCGTCAACCGCCACCCTCGGAGGACAAGTCACGGCCAAAACTGTAGTTAAATTTCGAATACTAAATCCGATTTTTACAGAAGGGAACGAAGTGAACAAAGAGCGGCTTAGAAGAAGAGAGCTTCCTGCAAATAACGGCAGTGGAACTTGGACTCTAAAACCACCACCCGCTTTCCGTTTTCTTAGTTCCCTTCTGTAAAATATTTGAGCACGCAAAAAACCCGAACGCGCTTTCGGCGTTCGGGCCTTTCTTACCTACGTTCTCGAGCAGGATCGAGCTTAGGCCGGCGGACGGCGTCCGACGATCAACGAGATCACGAACAGAACGAGGAACAGTAGGAACAAGATTTTCGCAATTCCCGCGGCTGTGCCGGCAATACCGGTAAAGCCAAGAACAGCTGCGATAACCGCTACAATCAGAAACGTGATAGACCAGCTTAACATATATCCTCCTAGTTTGATGTTGGGTTGACGATAGAAGCTTCTCCGACTCTGACGGTTCTCGGATGGTGTAGGATTTTGGCGGATACCGGCGTGGAGCGGTGGACCGAACAAAAGATCATGAGGGACCCGAGAAAAACGGCCGGCTCAGCACCGGCCGTAAGGGAAACGATCAGCGATTTTGAACGGTCATGTCGTTGTGCACGGTGCGCACGCCATCGATGTTTTCGGCGAGTTTGGTCACGAGGTCCTTCTCGGCTCCGTTTTTGGCTTCGCCCGTGATCGTCACGATGCCGTCGTGGGTCGTGATATTGGTCCGAATCGCGCTGGTCGATTTGCGGACGGCGAGAGACGATTTGATCTGCGCGGTGATCGACGCGTCATCGATTTCTTGCCCGGCCGTGCGATGGTGAGTGGTCATCTCGCGGTCGCCCACTCTATCCCGGTCGACCACATCCGCACTTCGGCGTTTCGCGTCGCGCTCGGCGGCAGCGCGTTCGCTCTCGGCCTTGCGCCGGGCTGCTTCTGCCGTATCCACAACTTGGAGCTGATTATCGACCCGACGAACGCCTTTGATGTCGTTGGCGTACTCTTGGGCCAGGGCTTTTTCCGCTTCGGAATTAGCCGTGCCGGTGAGCGTAACGACGCCGTCGCGCACCGCGACATGCGTATCCGTCGCGCTCACGTTGCGATGAAAAAGCAGAGCGCTGCGAACTTTCAGCGAGATCCAATCATCGGACGATTCCTTGGGCTCATTGGTCACGCGCACTTGGTTGTCCACGCGCTCGACTCCGGGAAGCCCGCGAACGGTGTCCTCCGCGAGGCGACGTTGGTCTTCGTTTTCCACCGTCCCTTTGAGAACGGCCACGCCATTTTTCGCCTCCACCGAGAGGTCGGTATTGTGGAGCTGCGTCTTATAAACGTGGGAGTGCTTGAAGCTGTCCTCAATGCGGTCGTCACGATCGTCGGCCGCGAGAGACCCGGCGCTTACGAGCACACTGGCAAGGGTCAAACCGAGGAGACTTCGGTACTGGCGATGATTGATCTTCATAGGGAGGTTCATGGGAGGGTTTTCTAGTCACCCGCTTCCCTCGTTATTTAAAAACAGCGAGAGCTGCGGATGGGTCCTCTATAGCCTCGCCAGTGCCAAGCGTCCAAGGCGAGTCGCCATGCCTTTGAGCCCGAGTCACTTACCTGGCAACAGGCAACCGACTGGATTTAAAGCTACCCCCGCATTCACATGCATCTTGCAACGCCGCCGGCTGCAATCCGTGCAGTCCACAAGCCGTAAATCCCTCTCTATCAACTACCGCCGTTCGGTGACGGTTTTTGATTGCGGTACCTCCACCCAATCTCTTTCTGCTCTTCCGCAACAGGGGGTTTGGACTCCGGTTGCGCTCAACCGCACTATGCCACTCCTTCCTTTCCGCAGCCAGTTGATCGCCGACGTCGGTATTTCGTTCGGCGACGAAGGCAAAGGTCGTCTCATTCCTGAGCTCGTTCACGAGCTGGCCGCTTCTTCCGCGCCGGTCTCCGTCGTTCTAAAAGTGAACGGCGGCGCGAATTCGGGGCACACCGCGGGCGGGCAAAAATTCAACCTTCTCCCGTGCGGTATTGTGACCCCAGAAGTGCCACACCTCTGCGTTGGCGCGGGCGTGGTGGCTGATCCCCGCAAATTCCTCTGGGAAGGTTTGGAGAAGGAGCGCAAGGGCTTCCCGGTTTTCCGCCGTCTGCTCATCGATGAGCGAACGATGGTTTCCGATCTAACCCATCGTCTGCTCGACCTGGCGTGGGAGGACTACCGCGTGAACGTCCTCCGTTCCGAAGCGCGCGGTGCAACCGGTCGTGGCATCACCCCCGCCTATCTCGAAGAAGTCGGCCAGTCTCAGATTTGCTACGCCGACTTTCTCGCGCCCAAAGACTGCTTTGCCCAAAAAATGCGGCAGCGAGCAGACCGCGCGGTGCGCACGATTCAACACGTTTGTCAGGTCACGGTGGATACGTGGCACGGCTTGTTCGAAAAGCTGGGCGCGGCCGAACTTCGCGCCAACACCGAGGCGATCGACGCAGGGGTGTTTCCCCGCGAGGAGTTCAATTTCGTCGAGTTTCGCGGCGAAGCGCCTTTTACCCTGAACGTCGAGCGGCTGATCGAGGTGTATTGGAACGCCGGCCAGAAACTCGTTCCTCAAATCGGTGAAGTGCGCGAATTGATCCTTCGCGAACTCCGCGCCGGCCGCACCGTGGTCGGCGAATTCGGCCAGGCCTATTGGTTAGACAAACGCCACGGCTTTTCCCCGAACGTCACCGCCTCGCACACCTACTCGCCCGAATTCTTCGAGAGCGCCGGCATCCCACTCCAGCCGATCCACACCTTCGGCGTAGCGAAAGCTTACGACACAAAAGTCGGCACGCACACCTTCCTGACGCAGATGGACGAGGGTCACCCCTTGACCGTGAAGTTGAAAAAACTCGAGTTCGGCTCAACCACCGGCCGGCAACGCATGGTGGGTTGGTTCGACGCGGTGGAAAAAGGCGATGCGCTCCGTTACGGTGGCTTCCAAGATGTGATGATCAACAAAGCGGACGCCCTGACCCACGAAGGCGATTGGAAGGGCGAGTTGCAGATCTGTATCGCTTATGAGGATACGAACGGCCGGCGCTATTACCATGTCCCGCGCAACGAGGCACTGCGGAAAACCCTGCGGCCCGTCTACACCCGGCACGCCGGTTGGGCCGAAGACATTTCGCACGTCCGGCACTTTGGCGAGCTCCCGAAAAACGCCCAACGTTATGTGGGAGCGATGATGCGCACCCTCATCGAATGCGCTTACCAAGGGGAAACGTGGCCGCAGACCCTGCCTAATCTCCGCTACCTCGGCGTCGGTCCCGAGCCTTCCCAGATCATCAAGGACGTCCCGCCGACGGCTGAGTTGGTGAAGTTGGGGTAGTAAAATTTAAGGTTTGAGATCGCCCTCAAACCACCGTGTCGGGACGTCCACCTCGAGCCGCCCGGATCGTTGTAGCCGGGGGCGCCGACCCCGGGGTTTGAGTTTTCCCTTTTTTTGAATCTCAAATCTCAAATTCGAGATTTCCGCTCGACCCCAAACCAGCGCGCCGGGACGTCGCGCTCCACCACGAGCCGCCAGGATCGTTGTAGCCGGGGGCGCCGACCCCGGGGTTTGAGTTTCCCTTTTTTTTTGAATCTCAGATCTCAAATTCGAGATTTCCGCTCGACCTCAAACCAGCGCGCCGGGACGTCACGCTCCACCCCGAGCCGCCCGGATCGTTGTAGCCGGGGGCGCCGACCCCGGGGTTTGAGTTTTCCCTTTTTTTTTGAATCTCAGATCTCAAATTCGAGATTTCCGCTCGACCTCAAACCAGCGCGCCGGGACGTCGCGCTCCACCACGAGCCGCCAGGATCGTTGTAGCCGGGGGCGCCGACCCCGGGGTTTGAGTTTTCCCTTTTTCTGAATCTCAAATCTCAAATTCGAGATTTCCGCTCGACCCCAAACCAGCGCGCCGGGACGTCGCGCTCCACCTCAAAGTGCCGGCCTCGCGGCCCGAAAAATACCGATTTTAGCCCGGCACCCAAACTCGGAAGCGAAGCGCTCCCGCTACGTAGCCGGGCGGCCCCTCGTCGGGCAAAGCGCTCCCGCTCCGTAGCGGCGCGGCTTCCCGCGCCCCTCCCGCCCCCGTTCACCAAATCCGAATTCGCTCCTCCGGCGCTTTGTACATCTTGTCCCCCGGCTTGACGTCGAAGGCTTCGGCAAACGCGTCCGAATTGATCGGGGCACCGTTCGCGCGAAATTGCGACGGGGAATGCGGGTCGATTTTCAAGCGGCGGGCCATTTCCGCGTCACGATATTTTCGATACCAAACCTGCGCCCAACCCATGAAGAAGCGTTGGTCGCCGGTCAGTCCATCGATCACCGGAGCTTTCTTGCCTTTCAAGGACATGACGTACGCGCGGTGCGCGACCGCTAGGCCCGAAAGATCGGCGATGTTCTCGCCCAGCGTGAGCGCTCCATTCACATGGCTGCCGGGGAGTGGTTCATAGGCCGTGTATTGGTCGACCAACTTCTTCGTCAGCTGCTCAAAGGCCTTCCTGTCCGTCTCTGTCCACCAGTTGTGCAGGTTTCCGTCTCCGTCGTACTGGCTGCCCTTGTCGTCGAAGCCGTGGCTGATCTCATGGCCGATCACCGCCCCGATGCCTCCGTAGTTCACCGCATCATCCGCCGCGACATTGAAGAACGGCGGCTGAAGGATGGCCGCGGGGAAAACGATCTCGTTCGCCGACTGGCTGTAGTAGGCGTTCACCGTCTGCGGCGTCATTTGCCACTCCTGGCGGTCGACCGGACGACCCAGCTTGCCCACGGCGTAGTCGTATTCATGTTTTCGTGACGCGATGAGATTTCCAATCAAGTCGTCGGCGTGGATCGAAAGGGTCGAATAATCCCGCCAATGGCTCGGATAGCCGATTTTGGTTTGGTATTTGGACAGTTTTTCGCGCGCCTTGGCCTTAGTCTCCGGCGTCATCCAGGTGAGATTCTTGATTCCCTCGTCGAACGCGGTCAGAAGGTTCGCGACCAACTGATCCATGCGGGCCTTCGCCTCGGGCGGAAAATAACGCTCGACGTAGAGCTTGCCCACCACATCCCCCAGGACGCCAAAGTCGCCTGCGCCCTCGCCGCTGATCAACTCGACCGCTTTGTCGCTCCGATTCTTGTCCTGCGGGATCCCTTCGATCGCCGCGCCGTGAAGTTCGAAATGAGCTTTTTGGAACGCAGCCGGCAGACCGATCGCGTAGGCGTTGAGCAATCTGAATTCCAGGTACTCCTTCCACGTATCCACCGGCGTGGCGGCAAACACCTCGCCGAGGGCCTTGGCAAAGGTCGGCTGATTCAGGTCGATCTCCGTCAGCGTCACGCCCAGTCCGGAAAGAAATGCTTTCCAGGGAAAGTTTGCCGACACGTCGCTCAGGGCTGCGATCGGCATCTTGTGGTAGTTCTTTTCTGGATCGCGCAGCTCGACCCGCGTGAGGTGAGCTCCCGCGAACTGCGTCTCCAAGGTCAGGATACGTTTGGCCGCCGCTTTCGCCTCGTCCTCCGGCTTGCCCGCCAGCGAAAGCAACTTGGCGATGTAGACGAGGTAGGCTTCGCGTCCTTGTTTGAACCGCGGCTCATCCGTCAGGTAATAGTCGCGGTCCGGCAATCCCAGGCCAGACTGCGCGACCTCAGCCAGGTACTGCCGTGAGCTCTTCTTGTCTGGCTCCACCCCGAAGGCCAAGGGCGTCTCCACCCCGATTTGCAAGAGATGGCCAAAATGCTGCGCCACCTGCTCGGGACGACTGAGTGCACGGATGGCTTCGAGCTCGCCGGCCAGCGGCTTCAAACCGAGCTCCTCGATCCGGGTTTCGTCCATGAAACTGTGATACATGTCGCCCACCTTTTGAGCGTCGCTGCCCGGAGGGTTTTTCTTCGCCGCGCATTCTTCAATGATGGTCCGAATTCGGTCGCGCGACAGATCGTCGAGCGCGGTGAACGCTCCGTAATTGGATTTGTCCGCCGGGATATCGACTGTCTTCAACCAGCCTCCATTGACCGAGGTGTAGAGGTCGTCTTGGGGACGCACCGCCACTTCCCTGTTTTCTTTGCTCAGGCCGGATTGCAGACCCGCGTCGGCAGCGAGGGCGCAAGCAGCACCCGCCACGAGCAGGACGGAATAAACCATTGATTTCATGGCCAGACGCTATGCCTCCAACGCGCGACGACAAGACTTCGGGCGATTTCGAGGAACCACCGCAAAAGGAAATGTCTCAACGCCTCATCTCGCTTCCATCGGTTTTCTCGGTTGCCTAGGACGATTCAACAGAACACCCGGCTCCATCGCTAAGCTCGGGTCCGACGGGCCAAAGCGGTCGCTCAAAAATCCTGCAAACGGCCCTCGTTCCGACCCCGCTCCGGCTGTATCCGCGCCAGCACTTCACCCAAGAGATAAATCGAGCCGGTCACCACCACGGTGTCGTCATGTCCGCCCGCAGTGCAGCGGTTCGGCGCAGGGAAGAGTTCCGCCACACTCGAACAATGAACGCGGCCACGAAAATCAGGAGCGACCAAAGCCACCAGTTCGTCATGCGAACAGGCCCGCGCCGTTTCCGGAACGACCAGGTGAATTTCCGCCGCGTGGCGGCAGATCGTCTCGAGCAGCGGTCGGGCCCGCGCCAACCCGAGCACGCCCACGATCACCACCGGCCGGCGCGGCAAGCTCTGGGCCAGCCGGCCTAAATTGACATCCAGAACGCTCGCGCCCTCGGGATTGTGCGAAGCATCCAGGATCACCGGACGCCCGCCCAGCCTGACCGATTCCCAGCGCCCTGACCACGTCACCTGCCTCAGCCCTCGAGCGATCACCTCCGGCGAAAGCTTCCAGCGGGGCGGCATCAACCGAGCCGCCAGCGTCGCGGTCGCGGCGTTCCACCGCTGATAATCTCCTTCGAGATTGGTTTTTGGATACAGGCTCAATTCGTCTCCGAACATTTCTTGGACGCTGTGTACCGGCGAACCCACGCTCCGCGCCACCTCACGGATGACCCGCTCTGCAGGCGGCGGCAGGCGGCCGAGCACGACCGGACGGCCCGGTTTGATGATCCCCGCTTTCTCCGCCGCGATTTTCTCCAGCGTGTCTCCCAGCATCTCGCAGTGATCGAGCGCGATCGAAGTGATGACGGAAATCTCTGGCTGCACCACATTGGTCGCGTCCAAACGTCCTCCCAAGCCAACCTCGATCAAGCTGATGTCGCATCCCTTCCGCGCAAATTGCAGAAAGGCCATCGCGGTCATGAACTCGAAAAAGCTGGGATGATCCTCCGGTTGAAAGCGCGACACCGCCTCCGCGATCGGACGAAGTTCGTTGGTGTAGGCCACGATTTCCGCCTCGGTCAAGGGCTGACGATCGACCTGGACGCGTTCCCCCAAGCGAACCAGGTGCGGCGAGGTGTACAACCCGGTGCGCCAACCGACCGCGCGGAAGATCGATTCCAACATTGCCGCGGTCGATCCTTTCCCGTTTGTCCCCGTGATGTGGATACAGGGGGTGGAGCGCTCGGGGTGGCCGATCGCCTCGATCCAGGACTCCATCCGATCGATCCCAAACTTAACCCCCCTCGCCTTCAGGCCGAAGAGGTAATCCTGGACCGCCGAGTAGTCGGTGAAAGCGCCGAGTTCCATGTCGTTTGCCTCCCCCGCGCGGCAAGACCGCGCGCTCAAGCCGTGACGGTGCGCACTGCCGCCGTCGGCTTCTTCTTTAGGTAAAACGCCGTAAGTAAATCCCGAATACGATCGCGCACTTCCAGCCGGCTGACGATTTGGTCAATCAGGCCGTGCTGGAGAAGAAACTCGGCACTCTGAAAACCGGGTGGGAGCGTTTGTTTCGTCGTCTCCTTGATCACGCGCGCGCCTGCAAAACCGATCAACGCGCCCGGCTCAGCCAAAATGACGTCGCCCAGAGTAGCAAAGCTCGCGGTCACGCCGCCCATCGTGGGATGGGTCAGAATCGAAATGTACGGCAGCTTGGCCACCGCCAAGCGTCCGAGCGCCGCGCTGGTTTTCGCCATCTGCATGAGCGAAAAAATCCCCTCCTGCATGCGCGCGCCGCCCGACGCGCAGAAAATCAAGCAGGGGCATTTTTTCGTGATCGCCGCTTCAATCGCGCGGGTGATCTTTTCGCCGACCGCCGAGCCCATCGCTCCGCCGCAAAAACGAAAATCCATCACCGCCAGCATCACCTCGATGCTGTGAATCTTTCCGCTCCCACAGATCACCGCCTCGGTCAGTCCACTTTCCCGCTCATATTTTTTGATTCGATCCGGATAGCGCTGCGAATCGGTGAAATTCAACGGATCGCCGGAGCGCAGTTTTCCGTCGATTTCCTGGAAGCTGCCTTCGTCGCAGAGATGCGCGATGCGTTGCCGAGCCTCGATCGGAAAATGGTAGCCGGATTTCGGCACCACCATTTGGTTATCTTCGAGCTCCTTGTTAAACACGATCTCGCCGGAGATCGGACATTTGGTCCAAAGACCTTTGGGAATGTCCTTCTTTTTAACAACGACCGTCGAATACTTCGGCTTGCTGAACAGCGACATGGGCGGGAGTTAACCGTGACCGAATGTGACGACGTCGAGATTCAAACAGCCCGCGCCGCGCAGAACGCGAGCACAACTGTTAAGCGTTGAACCGGTGGTGAAGACGTCATCGATAAGAACGTAATGGTGATTCGGGTTTATGGCTGCGCCCGTCACAAGTGCAAAGGCATTTTTCAAGTTGGCCAAACGCGTCCGCCGGTCGAAGGCGGTCTGCGATTCCGTGTCGACCGTGCGAGTCAACACCGGCTCAATCCGTGTCGCACCCGCCGCGGCCCGGACCAAGGCTTCGGCGAGCAGCTCACTTTGATTGTACCCTCGCTCTCGCCGTTTCCGCGGATGCAGCGGGACGGGCACAAGAATGGCGTCACGCACAAAATCCAACACGTGGCCGCTCGCCCGGAAGATCGTCTCAATATCTTCCAGCGCGTAGAGACCTTTTCGATACTTCAGTTCATGAACTAACGTTCGCCCCGGGCCCTTGCACAGCACCGCGGTGCGGCCCTCCCGAAACACCGGAGCGAGCCCGCTGCAATGCGGGCAAATCCGTTCGCCGATCACTTCACCGAAGTAAGGATGCCCGCAGGTCGAACAGGCTGGCGCTTTCGCATAATCGATCTGCACGACGCAGCGCGCGCAAAGGTGACGGAACGGCGAAGCATCCGGCACCGCGCCGCAATGGATACAGGTCCGCGGAAAAACCACATCGGCCATGGCGCCGAGCGCGGCGACGACGCGTGGTTTCATGGATACAGGACCTCGACTAGAAACAAGCCCTGAGGCGGTGCCGTCGAGATCAGCGGTATCCGTTTTCCGGATCGCAGGAGGTCTGCTAGTTGCTCGAGGGAAAGCTTCCGATCGCCCACTGCGACCAGCGCACCCACCAGACTGCGGACCATTTTATACATGAAGCCGTCGCCTTCGGCGTGAATTTGCACCCCTTGCCCATGGGTGGTCAGGTCGAAACGCCGCAAATCGCGGACCGTGTCCTCCTTCGGCGGGCCGTTCAAGGCCGAGAACGCGCGGAAGTCCTGCTTTCCCTGGAGGAGCGCCGCCGCCGCTTTCATCGCTTCGAGGTCCAGAGATCGTTCGATGCTCCAGACGTAGGGCCGGGTGAAGGGATCGGGTTCACCCAAGAAAAGGTGGTAGTGATAGATTTTTCCCGTCGCGGAAAAACGTGCGTGAAAATCCGGAGCGACGGCGCGAATTGATTTTATTTGGATGCTGGGGGGAAGCTTCGATCGCAGCGCCGCGCGCAATTTGTCCGCGCCGTGTTTCCACGCGGCGTCAAAATGAAAAACCTGCCCGTGCGCGTGCACGCCCGCGTCCGTCCGACCGCTCGCGTGTATCCGCGTGGGTCCGCCGACCAACGGCGCAAGCGCCGCTTCGATCACGTCCTGAATCGCGCGCCCGCCAACCTGACTCTGCCACCCTTCGAAGGAGGTGCCATCGTAGGCGCAGATACACTTCCACCGCCGAGAGTCGACCGACGAGACCGTATCCGTCGCAAGGATCTCTCCCGCCTCCGCGAGCGAAGTCTGGTTGTAGCCGGGGGCGTCGACCCCGGTTTTAGGACTGCGCGAAACGCCTAGGTGGGCCGCCCCCTCCGCTGGGCGCCGGGTTGGGGATGCAGCGTCATTCTGATCGGCGGGGAGCGGAGTCCCCGCCCTACCTCGAGCCGGACCAAGGGCAAAAGGAGTCCGAGAGAGCCAACCGACGTTGGCAGACAGGTCTCCTAAGAGACTGCGACAACGGTCCCAATCCCCGCTATTCCCTGCGGCAACGCCGCCACTGTCGCACTTTCGCACCTTCATACTTTCACATCTTCGCACTTCGCACGGCTCACCGGGGACGGTTCGCCCTACCGCAGTCATCGAGCCAAAGAACGAGTAAGAGTAAGAGAACGAGAACGATTCGATCCTCCAAACCGCCCACACAAATTCTCTTCGCGCATCAGCGCCGCACTCGCACTTTCGCACCTTCATACTTTCACACCTTCTCACCTTCTGACGCCTCCGGATCGATCAGAGGGACGCGTTGGTCGAGAAAATCCTGGAGGATAATCGTGGCCGCGCGCGAATCGATCAAACCGCTGGCCCGCACCGCTCGTCGCTTGTTTTTGGGGATCGAGCTCTCCGCTTCATACGAGGTGAGACGTTCATCGATGTAGTGGACGGGCAAGGACGTCGCGGCCCGAAGCCGAGCGGCGAACGCATCGACCTCCTTGGCTTTGAAACCGGCCGTGTCGTCCATATTGAGTGGATACCCGATCACGATATCGGTCGCACGGCGTTCCGCGACGACCTTGAGCAGAGCCGACCAGCGTTTGCCTTCATCGGCATCGACCAGGGCAGGCAAGGGCGTCGCCACGCCGAGGTCGTCCCCGTAAGCGACACCGATGCGCTTCGAACCATAGTCGAGGCCCACGCACCGCATAACCTAGAGCCACTTCGCTCCGTTCTCCAGACCTTCGATTCGCTTGAGCAGGCGCTTGATTTCCTGCGCCTTCGACTTGGGTGCAACCAGCGTGGCATCCTTGGTGTGAACCACGATCAGGTCGTCCAATCCGAGAACCGCGGTGAGGTGGCCGTCCTCCGAAAAAACAATATTGTTCGCGCCATCTTCGATCACCGCGAGGCCGCGACAGACATTCCCGGTCGCGTCCTTTTGATAATGTTTTGGCACCGCCGGCCAGGCCCCGACGTCGTCCCAATCGAAGGATGAGGGCAGGACCACCACGTTGCTGGATTTCTCGAGCAAGGCGTAGTCGACCGAGATCTTTCCAAGTTTTGGATACACCCGCTTGAGCACGGACGAAAGCGGTTTTCCTTCCGCCAACGCTTTCCGCACCGGCGCGAGGCCCGCGTGTAGTTCAGGAGCATGCTGGCGCAGCGCCTCGTCGACCACGCTGACACTCCAGACAAACATGCCTGCATTCCAAACGTAGTCGCCCGAAGCGAGATAGCCCTGCGCCACCTCCAACGAGGGTTTTTCGACAAACCGCTTCACCCGATAGACGGGCCGTTCTTCAAAATCGGACCATTTTTCCCCGCGTTGAATATACCCAAAACCCGTGGCCGGCTCAGTCGGTTCGATGCCGATTGTAACCATCACCGGCTCGGCGGAAGCCGCAGCAAAAGCAGCCCGGAGATCGCGTTCGTACGAAGCGCCGTCGTGAATCACGTGGTCCGCCGGCAGCACGGCAAACACCCCCTGCGGATCGCGCGCTTGAATCAGCGCGGCCGCAAGAGCCACCGCCGGAGCCGTGTCTCGGCCGGCCGGCTCGGCGATAATATTGCTGGGCGGAAGACCAGGGCAGACTTGCCGAACCGCCTTTTCTTGAACCGCGCTGGTAATGACAAAGGTGTTCTCCAATGAAGCGAGCGAGCGAACCCTCTCCAACGTCTGCTCCAGCATGGGTTTGGTGCCCACAATCGGAAGCAGATGCTTCGGACGACGCGCCCGGCTTTGCGGCCAAAAGCGTTCACCTTTTCCTCCAGCGATGATGACAATGAAATTCTGCGGCATGATGTGAACCCCGAGTCTTTGCCGGGCGGCCCGGGTCGGCGCAATTTCATTTGCACGAGCCCGCGAAAGTGGCTCTTTCCCAGGGTCATGGACACCGGCGCCTGCCCTCTCGAAATCACCGTAGCGGAAACCAAGCAACGGCTGGAAAGCCAGCCCGGCGCCGTCGAGCTGATCGATGTGCGCGAACCCTTTGAACGGGAACTCTGCTCTATTTCCGGTTCCAGGCACATCCCGATGCGGCAAATTCCGGAGCAGGTCTCCACCCTGCCCAAGGATCGTCACCTCTTGATCTATTGCCACCATGGCGGCCGCAGCCTGCGCGTGACTCAGTTTCTCCGCGCCCAAGGTTTCACCCAAGTCACCAACGTCGGCGGCGGAATCGACGCCTGGGCCGAACAGATCGAGCCCGGGATGAAGCGGTATTGAAAAGATAAAGACATCCCGCTCCCAAATCCCGCAACCCAAAGCAGCTCGCCCAAGCCGCGGTGGTGAGCGTTTTTGCTCCGCAAGTTAGGCATTTTACTTCCTCAAAAAGGAAGTGCCAAAACCTAAAATCACCGTACAATCTGGCTCCATGAAAACGGTCGCTACTTTTAGTCAGCCTGCTGAGGGACAGGTGCTCTGGTCCCGGCTCGAAAGCAGTGGGATCAAAGCCTACCTGCGCGATGAGAACATGGCCTCCCTCGATGCCATCGGCGGGATCAAGATCGACGTGGCCGACGAGGACTACGAAAAGGCGATGGAATTCATCGCGGCCGACTGATTCCAGCTCGATCCACCGGTCTTAAGAAAAAGCGCGGCTCCGACTTATTCGGATCCGCGCTTTTTGTTTGGGGGCACTCCGCCATGAAGCACCGACCTCCCCGGAATATGAACCCCGCCCCACCCTGTATCCAGTTTTCAACTATTTGATGGCTGCAACTCGGACGCCCGCTCTCGACGCAGGGTCTCGCGAGCGGGCAAACTCATTATAATTTTACCCTCCGCTCTCCACTCATTATCACTAACCGACTGATATTCATTGATGAATTATAAATTATATACAGTCGCTCGCGGGTAAGTTTATGCAAGCGAGCGCGGTCCGCGTTTTATATGATGTAATAATCTTTTCAAAAACCCCAGAAAGCTAGGCTAAAGAGGGAACGCGAGTAGGCTCTAGCGGTTAATCACCACCCCGCGATCAACTCCGGGAGCTTCATTGTCACTTGGTCGATCGCCTGTCTCCATCCTACAAATACATGAAATTACCTCACGTCACTCGCGTGCGGACTCCGCTGGGAGTTTGCCTCTTCGCCCTCGCCTCTACCTTCTCGTTTTTCTCCCCCGCATCCCAGGGCGCGCAACCCGGTGAGCTCCACCGGTTCTCCCATCGCGCTCGGGGTCAAGAAGCCTTGACCATGGCTGAGCCCCAAATCCGAGAAATATCCCAGCTCAACGGTCTGGATGAGTCATCCCTCCGCAAGGTTCTCAAGCAGAACCGCGACCTCTGGTTAGATCAACAAGGTAAACTTTTATACGCCTGCGAAGGCCTGGCTCTTGCTCCCGGCTCGGCCGAGGCGGCTCAGGCTGCGGCCGCAGCCGAGGTTCTTTCGACTGCGATCGTTCCGAACAGCACCGACGCCTTTAAACTCCACAGCCTTCCCGGAGCGAATCGTGTCATCTATCTCGATTTCACCGGTCACACCACCTCCGGCACGGCGTGGAATTCGAGCACCACGGGCGGTGCGGATATCGTCTCCGCGCCCTTTGATTTAGACGGAGACCCCACGACTTTTAGCACCACGGAGCGGGATCGCATCACGCGCATTTGGCAGCGTGTCGCAGAGGATTATATGCCTTTCGCGATCGATATCACGACGGAAGATCCTGGAATCGAGGCGCTCCGCAAGACCAGCTCGACCGACCAAAACTACGGCGTTCGGGTCGTCATCTCGCCTACCAGCGCGTGGAATCCCGGCGCAGGCGGCATTGCTTACGTCGGATCCTTTAATTGGAATTCGGATACACCGTGTTTTGTTTTCGCCGACAACCTCGGGCCGAATAGCGAGAAGGCCATTGCGGAAGCAGCCGCACATGAAGCCGGCCATACCCTCGGTCTTCATCACGAAGGAAAAACCGATGGCACCGCTTATTATTCCGGGCAGGGCAACTGGGCCCCGATTATGGGTGTGAGTTATTATAAACCCATCACTCAGTGGGCCCACGGTGAATACGCCCTGGCGAATAACACCGAAGACCAGATCGCGATTATGCAGACCTTCGGAGCCACCCTGCTGGCAGACGATGTCGGAAACACCCCCGCTACCGCCACCTTGGTTAAAGGGCCTTCCGTCGCCGTGGTCGGCGTGATCGGTACGCGTTCCGATGTGGATGTGTTCCGCTTCGATGTCGGAGCGGGCACGATTGCGCTCACCCTTGCCGGCACCTCGCCCGAGCCCGATCTCGATATTAAAGCGGATCTGTTGGACGCCGCGGGAAATGTCATCGTCTCGAACGATCCCGCCGGTCTTTCCTCCTCCATCAACACGACCGTGGCGGCCGGCACGTATTATCTCCGGATCGATGGCGTCGGCTCGGGCGATCCCACCACCACCGGATATTCCGACTACGCTAGTCTGGGCGAATATGCGATTCGCGGCACGATCCCGGCAAGCTCGACGACGAGCAATCAGCCGCCGGTGGCGGTCGCTACCGGAACGCCCACCTCGGGCACTGCGCCGCTGACGGTGACTTTCTCTAGCGCAAATTCGTCCGATGCGGATGGCACGATCGCTAGCCGGTCGTGGAATTTTGGAGACGGAGCGGCCTCAACCGACGCTGATCCCAGTCATGTTTATACCACTGCGGGAAATTACTCTGCGGTATTAACCGTGACCGATAATAGCGGTGCGACCGCGACCAGCAGTGTTGCCATTGCGGTCTCGCCCTCCTCGACCCCGAATCAACCTCCGGTCGCAAAAGCCACCGCGACCCCGACCTCCGGCACGACGCCCTTGACCGTCGCGTTTTCGAGCGTGGGTTCGGCTGATCCCGATGGTTCGATTGCCAGTCTGTCCTGGAATTTTGGAGACGGCTCTGCCTCGAGTAGCGCCAATCCCAGTCACGTCTACACTGCGGCGGGCTCTTACTTGGCGACTCTGACCGTCACGGACAACAGTGGCGCCCAAGCCACTAGCTCCGTCACGATCACGGTGACAACGCCCTCGACCTCGAACTCGCTCGACGTGAATTCCTTCACCCTGACTTCAAACCGGAACACCTCCGGCTCGAATGTGACTGCGACCATACGCGTGTTGAATCAGGCGAATCAACCTGTCGCCGGAGCGAATCTGACCTTGCGCTGGAGCGGTGTCTTCTTCGGTACGATCACCCGCACCACGGACGCAAACGGTCAAATCAGTTTCACCACCCAGCGCACCACGTTCGCAGGATCCGTTACGGTGACAATCACCGCGGTCACGCCGCCCTCCGGCTACACCTACAACGCGAATCTGTTTCCCGCGTCGCTGACCCAAACGGTCACAATAAATCAGTGATCGGCTAGAGCTTGCGTAGGGAAAGTTTCGATACAGTCCCTGCGCTTTTCATAGGTATCAAGGCAGTCATCATAGCGTCTCGTGAAAGGCCGTCGGTATTACCCCCTCGCCGGCGGCCTTTCCAGATGATGCTTCGAGTATTCGCGAAGCCCTATTGAATACGAGTACGTCTGGGGTCGAAAGCACGCGGATCAAGCGCTCCCCTCGCCCCGACTCCGCCAAGCCCGAGCAATCGCCTGCATGTCTGGTGGATTTTGCGGGTATTGGAGCACATCCGGCGGAAAGGTTATCCACGGCTGGGCATCTTGCGTCCAGATATGCGCTACCGGCCGAAGGACAGGAGAATCGTCGAGTGTTCCCGCATAAACGGTCTGAAATTCAGGAGCGTTCAACGCCTGACTCCAAAGCGTCGTCAAAATCAACGGCTCGCCGAGCCGAACAGCCCTGCCGCTGAAACCGGCCCTGAGTCGCACGATGAGGACGTCGGCACCAGCCTGCGTAATTATTGGTTAATGGTGATGGAGCGTAAATGGTATGCGCTGGCGATTTTTCTCCTGACTGTACTCATCACGATCACCTACACGTTTCTCGCTACCCCCATTTATCAATCGGTGGCGATGGTTCAGGTTCTGCGTCGCGGTTCTCAAGTGCTTCACGTGGTCGATGTCGTCGACAGCAGCGTCACGAGCGATACCGATTTTAATACCCAGATGAAACTTCTGGAGAGTTTCGCCATGGTGCAAAATGTCTTGGCCCGGCTCAATGAGGACGAGCTTCGGCACTTGACCGAACCTTATAAAAAGCGGTTTGGTCAACCGAAGAGCGCGGCCGAAATTATTTACGAAAATCGGAAGATCGTCTATCAACGCCTCACGTTGATGCTGGCCATTCAGTTTCGCCATCCCGATCCAAAAACCGCCGCACGCATCGCGAATCTCTTTGCCGAAGAGTATATCGGATATAATTCCAGAATCCGCGTCGAAGAGTCGCTCAAGGCGATCGATGAGCTGAAGGACCGGGCCGATCAGCAGCGCAAGCGGGTGGACGAGATTGCCAATTCGCTTCAAGCCTACCGTCAGCGCGGAAACCTGATCTCACTGGTTCAAAGTAAAGACATCGTGACCGAGCGCCTCAAGGCTCTCAATATGATGGCGACCCAAACCAACGCCCGCCTTAAGGAGGCAGAGGTACGCTGGACCCAAGTTCAGGAGTGGACCAAAGCGGGCAAGGATTTGAAAGAGCTTCCTTTTATCGCCTCGCTTCCACGGATCAGCCAATTGGCCGTTCAAATCACCAATCAAAAGATCACCATCGCCCAGCTGGAGCAGCGCTACCGGAGTAAACATCCTCGGCTCAATGAAGCGCTCAATACGCTTTCTCAGGCGGAACTGGAGATGAAAGCCGCCCTGGAATCAGCCTCAGCGTCGGTGAAATCCGAATACGACAACGCCCAACAAAACGATGTGGAGGCCCGCAAGGCGCTCGCCGACCAGGAGTCGAAGTCGCTCGAACTCGACAAGAGCGGGGTTGAATACGACAACCTCAATCGAGATTTCCGGGTCAATGAGCAACTGCTCGAGTCGATGATGACACGCATGCGAGAGGCTTCCGTCACCAGTTCGATCGAAACCCAGGGGGCGCGTATCATCGATCGGGCTTTCGAACCGCTCAACCCGGTGTATCCAAAAGTTGCGCTCACTATCGCGCTAGGGATCGCCGGCGGCGCGTTTCTCGGACTCGGCTTCGCCTTCCTCATCGCCATGGTCGATGACCGGGTGAAGAACACTTTCGACGTTGAGACATTGATCGGTCTCCCCCTGGTCGGCCTCATTCCCCATATCGACCGCATGGAGCAGCCGGACAAAGCCCAGATTGTATCTAACGGCGCCGACCGAATGATCGTGGAATCCTTCCTTTCGCTCTATTCGACCCTACGGATCAATGATGAGAGTCGAAATGCGAAATTTATTCTCATCACGAGCACAATGCCAGGCGAAGGGAAGTCCTTTGTCAGTACCAACACCGCGCTGACTTTCGCTTCTCAAGGCCACCGCACTGTAATCGTCGACTGCGATCTTCGTAAGCCAAATATTCACACCCTCTTCCGCCTCCGCACCAGTGTGGGACTGATTGGACTTTTCTCCGAGAATGCGGCCCTCGATGACATTATTGTTCGGAATGTTCATCCCAATCTCGATGTCATCACCGCTGGCGGCCGGGCCAAGAATCCCACCCTGATTTTAAACAGCGCGGTGTTCGAAGCCATGGTCTCCGAACTCGGCAAGAGATACGACCGCGTCATCTTCGATACCCCGCCCCTTGGCGCGGTCAGCGATGCGCTCAATATTCTGCCACTGATGGACGGCGCGATCTACACCATTCGCTACAATCGCGTGAAACGGCGGGCCGTGCAGCGTTGCGCAAACCGCCTTTTTGCTTCGAATATCCCGGTTTTTGGCGCCGTGCTTAACGACTCGGAAATGGGCGCGGCCGATTATTACGGTGAGTATCACGATAAATCCTACGCCGAATATTATAATGTAAACGTCCCGGAAGACGCTCTCGCTCCTCACACCTAAGAGCGCAACGGATTCAGCCATGGTCCCCACTTCGGACGCCAGCCAACGGGCCACGAGAAGCCTCTCCGGCCGGCCACCGGCCCCGTTGAGCGACCGCCCTGCCCAGTCAGTGACGAGTATGAACGGCTTACCCGCCTTGGTGCTTGCCTCCCTTGCCTTGCTCGCCGCGGTCATCCTCCAAGTGGTGCCGCATTCGTCTCACCTGACGACCGCTCGCCGAACGCCCCTAGACAACTATTTTCCGACTGAGATGTACGGCTGGCGAGGCGAAGACCGGCCACTCTCTGAAACAGAAGCAAGCGATGGCGCGGTCAAAAAGGTTCTAGGATACGACGAGGCTCTTCTCCGGATTTATCGCAAGGATGGAAAAGAGTTTTCTCTTTATGTCGCCTTCTGGAATCCCGGCAAAATATCCTCCCGAGAAGTCGCCTGCCACACCCCCGATATCTGCTGGCCCAGCGTCGGGTGGCAGCGCACCGCAGTGGACACCGACTTCAAACGATCCGTCGGCGGTCGCGCCCTCGCGCCCGCGCAATACCGTGTATTCGAAACAGCAGGACATCGGGAGTTTGTGGTCTATTGGCACATCGTGAACGGCCGCGCTACGGTGTACAATCCCGACGGACTACCCAAGCCGCTTTCCCTGCTAACCGATTTGAAACGCTACGGACTCGATCAAAGAGGCGAACAATACTTTCTCCGGCTCTCGAGCACCACTCCACCCGATCAGCTTTGGAACGATGAAGGCGTCGAGGAGATCCTTGAGCTTTTGGCCGCCCTAGGGCCCGGGCTGGAGCAAACGTCCTGAGGGGTTTGCGCCGGCAACCCAGTCAGTTGTTCCAGCAAAGGGCGGCCCATGACGACGAGGCCAGCTAGCGTAGCCGAGCGGTGGGTACGTCTGAATTTCTTCTCGCCTCCAATTCGCCCCAACGCACGCAGAGCGCCAGCAATACTCCCGCCGTCGTTGTGATCGCTGGATTATGAAACGGAAAATCGAAAAAACCGTAAACCATTAACCCAAGGATCCCGCTCAAAATCGGAAGGATGGACGGATACCGCCAGAGGCGAAGGCGCATCACCTCCCGTATCCAGTAGTAAATGACGTAGCCCACCCCCGCTGCGCCGCAAAGACCGGTCTCGATCAACAATTCCAGCCAATCGTCATGCACATTTTCCCAACGCAATTGAGTATCCCGCCACTTCATCAGCTCCGGCTCGGCTCGTTGATATTTTGAGAAACCGTAACAGAAGCAGCCGGCTCCCCAGCCTAGGACCGGCCGATCCAAGAACATCCTCCACCCAGCTTGTCCCGCCAGCCAACGGGTGCGAAGCGAATACGCCCCTGCCCCGCTCGATAGTTTTCTTTCTAGGTTTTCTCGTAGGTCCTTATAGCCCACCACAAGACATATCGCGGCGATAGAAAGCCCGAGCGCTCCCACTCCGAGGACCGCCGGCCAAGCATCAAAGCGGCGAACAAAGGCTTTCGTGTACCGTCGAAAGGTGATCCCTCCCACGACCGAAAAGAGCGTACCAAACAGTACGATACACGAAACCGAACAGGACAGCACCACGCCCAACGCCGTGATGCCAAAAAAAAGAACCAGCAGAATCGACGGGCCGGAACGTCGGTGTTTTGCCGCAGCTATCCAAATAAGTCTCACCGCCAGACTGAAGGTCACCAGTGCAAGTAAACCGAAATAGGCGCCCGCGTGATTTTTATATACCATCGCTGCGACAAAATAAGGCGGGACTCCCGAGGTCCAATAAATCGCGTCCGTACCGCTCGCCCGTTGAATCACGCCAAAGGCTGCAAAAATAAAAGCGTTTATACTAAGTGAGGTGAGCAATGCTACGACCGAGCGTCGCCGGGACACGCCAATCCAGACTGCACATACACTCAACCACGTGGCCCCCCAGATCACAAGGGCTCGAGTTACGCCCACTTCGCGAAACGGAATCCGCATCCCATGCGGAAGCCAGACGATATGCGTGATTGGCACGAGCCACCAGTGATGTTCATCGCTCTCGTAGTTGAAAGCCGGATTCAGGGCCTGAATCGCAATATAGGTTAAGAGAAGAGCTCCAGCCCAAAAGGGAGGAAAACGAAACAACTTAGCCTTCGCGGAAAGAGGCTCGCCACCTCCCTTCCCGCGCTCATCGGCAGAGGCAGATTTCTTTGAAAACAGCGCAAGAATAAACCCGATCACGGCCAGGAGAAGGCTGACGCACTGTCCTCGACGTTCCATTCCGCCAAACGCCCAAGGCAGGAAAGATAAATTCAGGCCGACCACCGCGACAACGGCCCATTCCAATCCAGAAACCGAGAGGCTCGGCGAGGAAATGGATCGACGGGAGGGAGAGAGAACCTGAAAGGAAGCCATGTAAATCGCCAGAACGGCTAGCGGAGATATCGCCGCGAACTATCAGGTCTCAACGCTGCCGACCGACGAGAACAGCACAAGCGGTACCCGGTCCGAACGTCCCTTGAGCGGAAGAATTCACCTCCGCGTAACGCAAACCAAACCACCGGGCTGGACGCAGCCTCCTGCGGAGCGGCAACCTACTCCGGTATGGTCGAAAGTAAATCTAGCCCGGGGCCTGTCTTCCCTCTTGGTATCAAGTGGGCCCTTGGTCTCGCGACCCTATTTTTTCTCTTCGTCACGTGGGATCAATCCTACTGGTGGATGGCCAAGGAGGATTATTCTTTTGGTTGGTTGGTGCCGGCCTGTGTCGCTTACGTGATTCATGATCGGTGGCCACAAATAACCGCACTCCTCGCCAAAAAACCCACCGATGAGCACCGCCGATCAAGCTTAGACTCGAGTGTATCGACCATTTTCACTTATGCGGTTTTTATTGGGGGAATATTATTATTTTGTCTGGGTGCAATATTTCGCACCGCTGCGGGCCCCTCCTATCAACAAACGCTCGCCCTCACCCTCGGCTCGATTGGAACGTGTTTCGCTCTTCTTTATCTTTCGTATCCCTCAAAGGGCCGACCCGCTTATCCTTCAGAACGACGCGGCCTGATCGGTCTTTTTATTTTTCCAATCTGCGTCTGGCTAATCTCCGCGCCGATGTTGGCCGTGGTGGAAAGTAATTTGAATCTCTTTTTGATGAACCAGGTGACCTCGGTCGTGTTTTTCGTTTTTGAACTCCTCGGATTTCCCCTGGAGCAACGCGGCAACGTGTTGGTCTTGCCGGGTGGAAGCGTGGGTGTGGCCGAAGCCTGCTCGGGAATTCGTTCTCTCACCGGCTGCCTCTTTGCCGGATCCTTTCTTGCCGCGGTCTTTATCCCCACGCGTTGGGGGAAACTTTTCCTCGTCGCGATCGCCCTCGGTTTCGCTGTAGTGATGAATCTGTTACGCAGCATATTCCTCACCTCCTGGGCCTACGCCTATGGAGCGAAGGCGATCGAGGGAACCGTTCACGATGTATCTGGCTACGCCGTACTCGGCATGACCATTGTCGGGCTTATGTGTATCATGCCGTGGCTCAATCGCACCGCCACCCCGTTAACCCAAGACCGCGCCCGGACAACCCAGTGAGAATGAAGGGTAAGACTTTCGCCATCGCGAGCGACTCTTCGGGCGAAATCTAATTTTCTCGGGCCGACTTTCGGAGCACGACGAAATGACGCGATAGCGGGCCGCGTTCCGAAAGGAATAATCTGGCGCGAACATTTTGGCCCTAAAAAGCAAACGCCGCGCTGGAAAACCAAGCGCGGCGTAAGCGGAAAACAAGGATCAGTCTGGCGGTGACCTACTGATAGGGAATGGAGTGAAAGTAAAAAGCGGCTCTTCGTTTTGACCGATACACGATCATCATCGTCATTGTTGGACTTCCAACGCTTGGTTTCTCAAGCGGACAGTGTCGAACGTTAAAAATAAACCGCGCCCATGACCGGCAAGAATTTCTTCATCACGGGCTCGCGACACCGAGACGTATTTCCCGTTCGTAAGCAACTATGCAACCACCAAGATGCCACTAAATCCAAAGCTTGGGGAAAATGAATCGACATATACTTCGAATACAACCCTGTATCTTTTTCTTAGTTGTACCGTATCGATCTCCGTTTGCACCCACCCCTACGGGTTCACAATTCACGCCCCAACGCATAATTATTCTGGTACTGGGTGGAAGTTCTCGGAGCTTATCGTAAAGAACGGTCTCAATAAACTGCGCCCTAGTCCATGGAGGCGCCGGAACCATTTGCGAAGGTAGATCGATCAAGAATTCCCCAAAAAAACGAGTGCGGAATACAGCCAAAGCGAAATGGGTAAAGTAGTGACGATCGCGAGACCAAAACCGAGATTGCTTGCTGTCAACCGCTACATCGAAATCAGCGGGGAGGGACTTCACGAGATGATCAATATCGGGAAAAATATACCGCCCAGTGGCTTTAATAAAGTATTTCGTTTCCCTTAGCCGCTCGCTCACTCTTAACGCGTGGCAGATCAATGATACCTCCGAGTATCCATAGTGCATACCCGGTGGTGGCGGCGAAAACGAACAAGAAATAAAGTCCACCGGCAGACCGGCTGGATTCTCCTCCGCCACAATTTGCGCCAACGAATCGAGATTAGCGCCGGAATTTTCTGCAAATACAATCGCCGATATCCACGGCCTGCGTTTCGAAAGCCAAAATCGCAACGCATCTTCGTAATCGCGCCGCCGAATCTCTGGGTCACGACGCACAATATTCATATGCTCCGAAACCGACGGGGAAATCGTGGCGGTCATTAAAATGCAAAATTCGGGCGTACGTGCATCCATGGCTATCGATCACGATGAGCCGTGACATCGGCTGATGCAACTTCGCGGTAAGCCGCGGGTCACACCTCCCCTCGAAGGTCGCTCACGGAATGCGGAAACGATGAACCATAGCCCGTCCCCGTCGGCAGCATGTTCGATCAATGGTTGAATAAAATATTCCAATAAAAGAAAGTATCCAAGAAATCAAAACCGCGACGTCCCCCATCCATGGCCGCATCGCCCAATGTCAAAGATGATTAAAGACATCAATTAGTCGATAGTATTTTATATAACTAATATATAATAAACTATTACAACCCTAAGGCTTGGGTTATCCTCTGATTATTACACCAGTATGTTTGTTTGTGCCCTTTCGATTCGAATTCTGATACTATTGATCTCGCTTGGGCTTCCAGAAGGTTCGCCGCGACCAAGAATACGCCGCCGGAATCGTCCTGCCTCCACACCGCCCAACTAGGAAAATCATGACCTCTGACAAGCGCCCACCATCCGAGATCATCGTGACCCCAACGAACTCCCAAACCGAACGCTACAGTCCTTAACAACTGTAGCTCTGTTGGCGCTTTACCGGCGTCGAGCAGGTCGCTCACGATTCGCGATCCATCTCGACCCGTCACCTCCACGGGTAGCACCCCGACGTTACAACCGGCGCAGCTAGTTTCGCCGGTGCGATGATATCGTGCCTGATCTGGGCTCATAAATCGAATCGTGTGATTGACCTAACAATAAAGACGAACCTTGAGTATGACTGGCGTGAATCCTGGCCCTGCAGGATTCGTGACCGACCTACTTGTGGCGTTAGCCCCGCCCTAGCGCTTTTTCATTTTTTCGGCCAGAACTGCGAAATCTAACTTGCTCTCGGTCTTTACCCGGAAGCTGATCATCGCAATTTGGCCTGAAGACACTTTCTTCACGCGAAGTCGGTATTCTTTCCCGACCTTATATGAAGCGAGCTCCGCGGCATCGAAAATACTTAATCCCACCAATGATTGATCATTAATACTCAAAAGCTCGTCTCCCGTTTCAACCCCCGCTGGATCGGGTTTGCTCGGCGTAAACACCGCCATGATAACATTTCCGGCTTCTTGATATATCGTTAGACCCAAACTAATCGGCGACACGATTCCATCCGTCCGCTGAACTAAGCCGGCCCGAGTCGATTCATGGACAACTCGTCGTATGCGGGCTTCCCCGGTTTCGGCTGAACTTCCCCCCCCCCCATCCTTGCAAATAATACAAGAGGAGTGATCGGAGCTTTCATTAGCTAAGGTTAAAGATGAGCCACAACCGCGACCGACGCGCCTGTGCGGCTCAGGGCATGAGGCGTGACATCCGGGATTATTGCTCCTAACGTCTGGTTAGGCACAATTATAAAAAACGCCTATACGGTAAAAGGGATTCAAACTGCGACGATATTCTGCAGGGGCATTATCGCGGCTTGGCTGATGAACGTCCTCGCGCATAACGCAAAGCATCAATTACGCCCACAAACTTCCGCTCTCGTCCAAGGTACCTTTCCAAAACGTAGAATAGATAATAATAAAATCTGCAGAAGGCCCAAACACATGCGCACAAAAGGAGCGCCGTCTTTGCAGTCGGCATTTGAGCGAAAAGGAGAACCGCCGACAGAACGCCAATAAACACAAAAAGAGCCGCCTTTGTGTGGATCAGCCAGGGACTTTTAATGTCGTCGGTGATTTTCATTTCGGTAAATTGGGCCGACCTACAGTTAAAGATGAGCCACGCCCTTGGCCGACGCGGCTCGGAGTACAAGCCATGATGGCCAAGGTCGTTGGTCTAGCGCCTGGTTAGGCTGTTTTCTTTTCGCCCCAGAGCACTGCGCGCTCATTCTCGGGAGTCTTCCGATCGTCAACCACCTTGATGACCGCGATGAAACTGCCATCGAAACACCACTCCCAAAACCAATACAGAAAGTGGGGCTCTCGCTCAATACCCCATGCCATACACCGCTCACTCTTCTTTGCCCTGAGGCTCGCGCAAAAGCTCTCTACCTCCCGACGCACGCGTTCCGCATGAGGAGTCGAAAATCGACTGAGGTGACGGGCTCGCAATTCGTAGGTGTGCAACAAATCAGCTGCGGCCGCCGCGTGGATAGCTTCCGGGTTGTGGCATACACGCGCTGAACCGTCCCGTAACGCCGCAACGATTTCGGCCGTATACAGCTCAGTGCTTTCCCCATACTTTTCGATGAAAGTCTCGGATGCATTCATTTTCGCCTAATGTTAAAGATGAGTCGCCACCTGGGTTGTCTCGACGTCCTGCGCAGCAGGAATCATGATAGCAGGTTCGCTGGCTCTAGCGCCTGGTTAGACTCTCACGGTAGCGGCGGTGGAGTTTCCCTTCTCGTATAGTTTGATTTGAATTTCTCTCGGCGTATCCACCAGACCGCCAAAAACGGAACGATCAGTGTCGCGATAAATACGAACATCAAAATCGCCGAATTAGGGCGGTCAAAGATGGCCAGCTGATCGAAGAAGATCCACATCATCGCAGTTGTCCAACCCGCCGCCAAGAGCACAAAGGAATATACTCTTAGAACTTGTGGCCAATGAACCGGCAGCTTTTCGAACACCGCGTAAGAGGTAGAATTGTATACCACGGCGGTAACGCCCCCAGGGATTCGCGCCAATCGATAAGAGCGAATCGGGATCACCGGCAAGTACGCCAACGTAATCCACTCGGTAGTGATGAAGCTGCCGTCGGGCCGGAGGTCGGCCTCGCCGTAATATTTGGTTCCAAATCCGTTGATTGAAGCGGGCATAAATTTTCTGCTTAAACGTTAAAGGTAAGCCGCGACCTTGGCTCTGGCGCCTGGTTAGGCGGGTTCGATGGATGGGTTGATTGTTGAGGGCTATTAGGCCCCTCAGAAGACGTTTTGTAGAGGTGCGGGCATCATCAATCTAGAAGCCACTCGGTAAAGCTCGTGGGATCGAAGCGTCCTAACATGAATATGGCACACCAACCCGCGATGAACAAAACAGCCTGCTTATCGATCTTCTGCCTCGGGGCGCCTGGGGAGGGAATGAACTGGCAAATGCACCAAACCGGTGCCGCTCCAAACAACGAGAAGATAAACCAGATTCCCACCAGGTTATCGTGCCACTGAAATGCCACGGTAGGCAGATCTTCGGTCATTGGCTTGGGCCAGTGACCAAGTCCAACGCGGATGTGAATGGCCAAAGAGATCAACAACCCGAGCAGAACTAGAGGAGCACTCGCAGAGACCATTTGCATAAGATAGACCGCGGTTCTTAAGCCATTGACATCCGCCGTTCGCACTGAGGAGTTCATCGCTCTTATTTATTTGCTTAATGTTAAAGATGTTCCCGAGCCCGGCCAGCACGATTTTATTTATAATAAAATCGTGAGAGCTAGGATCGTCGGCTCTAGCGTCTGATTAGCCCTATTCACCCACGCATTGCTCCGTTGAACTCTCCAACAATCGCTCGCTTGCCGATGGAATATATAAGGTCTATGCCTCCGTCAACGACATCGGGGAATGAAATCCATAGGAGTAAATATCTGCTGACAGGGCGCGCCGCAACAATAGAGAAGCGCTGGTGACGAGATTCTAGAAACATGACCGTCGTATCATGAACCTCCTTGCCCAACGTTTTGACATAATCAACATCCGTCTGAGTCGCCAATGTCAGTTGATTGACTTGGGGAAGATGCAGCTCGGAACGCTCCTGCACCGTCAACAGAGAACGAGCCGGGGCGGTCGGCGTCCTACGCTCGCAACCAGCCACAATCAAAAATAAAACGAGAATTGGAATCTTCATCCTACCCCGATTTGGCCCGAAGGTTAAAGATAAGCCACGAACCGCGCGAGGCACTACGGGACTCATGGTCAGTGGTAAGTCGAGACCAACAATCTTATATACGGCGCGAAAACAAGAACGCCCACGACTGCTGCCGCAATTGCCGTCATCAATACTGCTCCAGCTGCGACGTCTTTTGCCTGTCCAATGACGGGATGAAAGTCCCTTGTGGTCGCGTCGGCGAGGTACTCAAACGCGGTATTTAGCGCCTCAGCAGTCCAAACCGCAGCGCACGCCAGGACAACCATGCACCATTCTAAGCGTGAAATCTGAAACAGCAGTCCAGCACCGACGACGGCGACTGTAGCCGCCGCATGAACCCAGGCATTGTGCTGCGATCGAAGAGTCAGGAGCATGCCCCGCCCTGCGTACTTAAAGCTGCGTATTCGGCCACTAAACTCGAAAGGTCGATTCATATAAACTTAGCTAGCTAACTGAACTCGTACTCAAGCCTAATGTGAAGATGAGCCACGATCTTAGCCAGCGCGACTTGTGCGGCTCGGAGCACGAAGCGTGACACGCCAAGGTCGTGGGCTCTAGCGCCTCGTCAGGCGGCTTGGTTTACTTAAATTTTTCGTTGGGGCCCTTCAGGATTTCCAGCTCAGCAAGCGTGCAAACGCCGTTTCCTCCGCTGATAAATCGAAAACCTATCGTCTGAGCTTTTGGCGTCTCTTCCGCTTGAATGAGAATCACGGGCGTAGCCTCTTTCGATGCGACCTCGTGATATAAAGCACACGCAGGAAGCGAAATCCCGATCGGCTTCACTCCACTCAAATCCCCACTAATATAGAATACGGCTTTCCCTTCTTTAACATCTTGTTCAGAAGCGAGCCGCCCGACGACACAAGGCGTGGCTTCCCACTTCTGCGCGTCGATCGGACCCCAGAGATTGTTTTTTGAATACGTCATTATTGGAAGTAAGGCAAATATGATAATCGAGATCCGGCGCATTCTTTGTCTGACGTTAAAGGTTATCCGTGTCTTCAGCCAAACGTTAAGAGCTTGGTCAGGCGGATTGTACGAGATCTTAGTCATTTTTAAACTGCCCTTCCTCTAGCTTAGAAACGAACTCTGCGAACGAACTCGCTCGGAATACTGAATCACCGGTCTCGTGAGACCAGCGTACCACAGAAACCTCCTCCAAAGTCTTCTCGGTCGAATAATCAAAACAATAAAAGTCTCCGGTTCCGAAATCGGCAAAAGGAACCAAGTGGGAAAAACACCGCTCGCCCTCACCGAAATATTCAGCTGCGGCTCGCCAATCTCTTAGGAACTTCCGATCAATCGAATCCCATGTTTTTCGAATATCGCGTTCGTCACGTACCGGGAAAATGGACACGCCATGAACCCCGAGTCCGTTGTTCGTTAATAGCCAGCTCCTGAAAGACGGCGGCAATCGCAGACCGATAGCAACCTCGGCTCTCAAAATTGCATCTTCGGTCGTCCCAATTGCTCTTGGATGCTTATTTCTCATGAATATTTCGGTTAACCTTAAGACAAGCCACTGTCCCGGCTGGCGTGACTTTCTGCTCAGCAGGAATTGTGACAACCAACGTCTTTCGCTCTAACGCCTGGTCAGGCGGATCACTGCAGGCCCGAATTAGTCACTCGTCTTCAATCTCCACCCGCTCACAAACATACTCGTGGAAAATCAGACACCAACCCGGCTCCAATAGATGGGGCGTGTTCTTGACCCACCAGTCTGCAGCACCACTGGATTTCTGCCGTAAAACATCGATGGCCTCACGTGATTCAACGAAATATCCGATCGCGGGCTCGGGGCTCGGGCTACCCGTTAGCACACCCTGGGCGGGCGATTGATAGACGCCGGAACGTCCAGGGGCCAGAGGTAACAGCAAGCCGACCCAAGCAGCGCGCACCTCCGCTGGAGCTTCTCCTGGAGGTACAGTCAATATCCGAATATACGGGCGATGTTCTCGTAGTTTAACCATTATGGTCTGCTTGAGGTTCAAGATCAGCCACGACCTCGGCTGACGTGGCTTGTGCTACTCGGAGCATAGGCATGATAGACAAGTTCGTTGGCCCTAAGGTTGAAGACGAGCCACTAGGCTGCTGGCGCGACTCGTGCTGCTCAGAGCACAAGCCGTAACCGCCGGGTCTTGGCTCCGGCGCCTGGCTCGGCACACCTAATATGCGATGGCAGCTAGCACAGGCGCCCCACGCTTTCCTCAACTACAATATACAACAGCCGGCCGCTACTATCCCACAAAAACTGATAATCTCGGTCTCCTTTCTGGAACAGAAGAGCAATCTCCTGGCCATCGTTCCAAGACTCTGAAGCGGCGCCCATCAGTCCAAGAATTTCTGCCTGTTTGGTTGCGTGCGAGATCGCAATCTCGCGCAATCCAAACGTCCATCGTCCCGGAAAAGGTCGTAAATTATCGCGTCTTGATATTGCTGCGAAAATGCTGGTCAATCTGTCGCCTGAACAAATTAAATTCAGCCCTTTCCGAGAGTATACCAAGCTGCTTCGTGCTCCGCGCGAAAAGTAGTCGCTAGGCCCTAAGTGTGACAGATCATCGATACGGCCGCCAATTGGCACCCCACAAAGTGACGCTTCATCGATGTTTATTATAAGATTCGTGCCTACACGCCGTTTCCAGCTGTCACTGCGATTTTTTCGGATCCAAGGTAGCAAATTGGGTAGCATGCTTTTGTCTCCCGGACGTCAAACATAAGCTATATGTTTTAGCTGTATCGCCTGGTTAGGCTTTTTTATTTATATAAACACTGCAGGCATCTTAAGCCGAAGCGCTATCCGCTTCGACTCGAAGGCGATTCGATAGACACCGTACTTCATCTCAGCCCATCCGTTTTTTGTCGGTTCCCTTATCGCCGCAACAACATCAATCTCAGAATCGTCTGGGGAAATGCTCAAGATGCGAGAAATCCAAGAACCTGAAGCGCCGGTCATTTCACCGAGCGAATCTTTATCAACAAGTGTTGTCTCCAACTGCGTGTCCAAAGAGAATTTGTTCAGGGATATCCAGTAGCCGCCATACCCTTTGTGTCCTTCCGGCTTTCTACGTTGCGTTACAATATAATAAATGGACTTCGAGCCCAAGGAGGGACGACAGGAATCCAGGGAATAATCTGGCTCCGAAACCGGGATCATAACATAGTTGTCGTCCTCTGATTGTCGCCAGAAGATTCGACTCACCTGCGGCTCTTCATTTCGTACGAAAACTGCGACTCCCGCGTTCGCCGCCGGCACATACAGAAATTCGTCATATCGATATTCGTCCGGTATTCCAATATCGCGGTACTTCACGGCGCTAATATGCCTAACGTTAAAGATGAGTCACGCCCTTGGCTGGCGCGGCTTGTCCGGCCGGAGCACAAGGCGGGACAGCCAACATCATTGGCTCTAGTGCCTGGTTAGTCCGGCTTGGGTACGGCCCATTCATTCCATTTGATACTTCATATCCTCGTCCGGTCTAAGGTCGACAACGCTACTTCCAGCTAACTCAATAACCGCTCCGCCTAGTCCACCGCTTTCTACTCATGACGCTCGACTACTTTTGATCCGGCACACTTCTACGCGAATACCATACTTGCACAAGTCCGATCAAAAATGAAAAAAGAGCAAAATATAGAAACATCCGGGCACTAAAGTCCGCGAAGTCTTGGGTGGGGACTAATCTTCCACCTGAGACAATTGTATCAGACCTCAAGAAAGGAAGAGCGCGCACATGAAACATCAAGGCCATCGCGAGCGCACCGGCACATGCTAAAAACGGCGCTAATACAAAGAGACGCTTAGAACTTGTACGTTGCATGAAAGACCTAATGTAAAAGATGAACCACTATCTCGGCTGTCACGCCTTATGAGGCTCCGAGCACAATCCATGACGGCCAACGTCATTGGCTCTAGCGCCTGGTTAGGCGATCTGAGGTTGCGCATTTTCGATGATAACATGCAGAGCATCAGTGTCCGCCCGCCCCCTGCAACGAGAACTCCAATGGGCATAATATGCGACACTTTACCGGGCGCCCGTCGCGCATAGCAGGGCGGAACTTCCATTGCCAAACAGCCACAACCGCAGAGTAACGAAACTGCCAAGGTTCGACTTCAGATTCCTTCGCGACCGTGGCTTCAATCACATCGCCTTTCTCATCAACGACCGCCACAACCGTGACCTTGCCTTCAATACCGGCGCGGCGCAAATCTGGAGGGTACACCGGCTGGCAATTCTTGGGCAACACCGTCGCTGCGTTCATGATCTCGGCTGATACCGCAGTGCATACCATCGTACACAGCAAGAAGGCTAACACTGATGAGGTAGTGCGACACAATCGCCGACCGATATATATAGTCATATGAAATTGCCTCAATGTTAGAGATGAACCACGGCCTCGACCGCGCGGCTTGGGCTGCGCGGAGCACAAGTCATGAAAGCCAAGGCCGCGGGTTCTAACGCCTGATTAGGTTCTGGTTTCTTTATTTTTTCCTGATGGGTGTAATGGAAGTAAGCGATCCCGCTCTGTCACACAAAACGTCTTGCTATACAATTCGGGAACAAGATTACTTCCTCGCATCGTCGAATATATTTCAACTCCCTGAATGATCTCTGCGTCGAATAGGTGAAACGAGTCCGTCGACTTGATGAAAATACAACTATTTTCTTTGGCATAGATATGCGCTTCTTTTTCTGCAAATCCGTGCGCTTCCTCAAACGACGCCGCTTTCCATAGGGTGATACGTTCCTCATACAGGAAGTCGTCGCCTCGGTCGTTTAGTTTAGGGTGATGAAATAAACACTTAACGCTATACCACGATTCGTTCATTGCTTATGTCAAAGGTGAAGATGAGCCCGGTTAGGCGGTATGTGGTTTGCTTTTAGCTGTCTCAATGAGCTCAATCCGATGTTCAAAGGGATCGGCGAGAACCGCCCTCTTCCCCCACTCCGAATCTTTTGGCGCTGAAATTACCCGACCTCCTACTTTAATCGCTGAAGCGATGGTTTCGTCGATTCTGGTCACCGTAAATCCAATACGAGTGCTCGTGGTGGGATTATCTTTCGGTGCAAGCGGGTAAATCTCGAAAACCGATGAGCCAACGTCCGCCGCGCAGTGCTCAAGTCCACTGCCGTGGGCGTGTCGATGAAACTCCAAACCAAGAGCTCCGTAAAACCGCTCCGCTACCCCCAAGTCGGGAACTCTCAAAACGACGAGATTGATAGAGATAATGGACATTTGCTTACCGTTAAAGACGGGCCACGGTTTTGGCGGGCGTGAATCCCGGCTCTGCAAGATTTATGACAGACTTGGTTGGTCGCTCTAGCACGTGGTCAGCCGGTCTCGACCTCACCTTTGGATCGTCCGAGTGCCTTTCGACAAACGCCTTGGTAGTGACAACAACGAGGATTATCGCGATGACTGAAGCCGATAATGTGAAGGGTCGCATCGGCTAACATTCAAGATGAATCAGGACCCCGACTGGCGCAGTTTGTGTGGTTCGGTTCGGAGTACAAGGTGTCACAGCCGGGGTCGGTGGTCCTAGCGCCTGGTGAGGCGTTTGCGACGGCGCAGGAAACGGCAGCGGCGCCGGATCATGGCTGCTGCGGCGGCGTGCTTATATGAAAAAGGCCCCAACCGTGACCATCTGGGTCGACAAAGCTATGCGAATACATGAATCCGAGGTCTTCAGGCTTGTCGTAGGTCGAGCCTCCCGCAGCGAGAGCTTTGGCAACAAGGCTGTCGACCACCTGACGGCTCTCGCACCTGAGGTTGAAGAGGACTTCGACTGCTTTAGAAGTGTCGCAGATGGCCTTAGGCGTGAATTCGCGGAACTTGGCGTGGGTCGCCAACATAACGGCAATCGAATCGCTGAGGACAATCATCGCACCCGTTTCACCGCTAACTTCGGGATTCTCAGGAAAGCCAAGCGCCTTGTAGAAGGCTTTGGACTTCGGTAAGTCGGCGACGGGGAGATTCAGGCATATTTGATTAATCATGGTAGGTGAGGTATTGACCGCCACTTCAACGAACGAGCGCGCCGATTCCGGACAGGGCGGTTTCTCTCTTTGCCTAACGTTTAAGATGAGCCACGACCTTAGCTCGAGCGCCTGGTTAGCCTTCCGGTTAAGCGCGTTGCTTGCCTAGATGCCTTTCTAAGTGCTGGGCAAATGAACCTCTTTCCTGCTCAGTCGAGAATACACGCGCCGGGATCATTTGAAACACAGCGTCAGAATGATAAAGCAAAATAAGCTTATCGTTCATTTTCCATTTGTGAAAGTCACTCCACTTCATGCGAAAATTACCGCGGGGCGAATCGATTCTCAATTCGTCCTCACCCAAGTCCAATATAAATCGATCGTGCAATGATTTCTGCTGCTTAAAAATTCGGCGTATTCGCCAGGGCAAAAGAACATAATATAAGAATGCAAAATATACTATCGCGAATACAGCCCACACCCACCCCCGGTCAAGCCGCCCTCCGGTGAGGGCTCCATAAGCGCCGACGGCCAGCCCTAGAACCAAAATCGCGACGAGAATGCGCAAAAGGACACGCATGCCCTTCCTAGGACGGAGAGCGAGACGTCGTGCATCGACGTAATCCTGAGACGTGAGCTGAAGGGATGAATTCATGAGGCTAACGTTAAAGTTGTCCCGAGATCGTTGGCTCTAGCGCCTGATTAGGCCTCCGATCCTAGTTTCTAAATACGCCGATGTCACAGCCAAATCTAGCCATAAAAAATGGCTCTGCCCCATCACCTCGGATCTACGAAGTAATCTCGGCGCAATCATGAACTTCGGGCTGAGCTCGCGGTTCGTGAAGCACACTTCCCGCTCTGCTCTCATTCGACGAGAACTCATCGTAATCCCCGCCGCAAGTCGATATTCGGCCGTCTGTGGCACGGATCGTCCATAAACACCCGCGTGTGGTGTGAATCCTGGCTCTGCAGGACTCATGACAGATTGGGTTGTGGGCTCTGCGCCTGGTTGGCGCTTGGATACGTGGCGCTGATAAGCGCTTCAAATTAATTCATGTGTATATAATGCATCTGGCCAAATCGTGTCACTGTTCTCAATAAAATATGCACGCAATATACGCTCGATCTGAGGATTATCTCCAATGTTGCCCTTAAGAGAATCAATAATGGTGCGCGAATCATCTCTGCTCATTCTCCTGATGCTTTCTGGAGCGTCGCAGCAACCATAGCCGTCGAAAGAAATACGGCAAAGAAACACCCTAGAGCCTGTCCGAAAAGTCGGAACTCTATAAAATAATTCTTTTCAGTATCCATATGTTTCTTACGGAAGAACAATGGAAGATAATTGAACCGTACTTAAGGATCGAGCGTAAGAGCGTA
>Ga0070717_10000092_pt1 | contig 70548 bp, 51 predicted proteins | sample LARL113metaG_FD_71366 | JGI IMG/M metagenome (GOLD analysis project Ga0070717, IMG submission 71366) | Corn, switchgrass and miscanthus rhizosphere microbial communities from Kellogg Biological Station, Michigan, USA - LAR L11-3 metaG | ecosystem: Host-associated > Plants > Roots > Rhizosphere ...
AGCGACTGCTGGACGACGTCGAGCTTGGCGGCTGTATCCCGGATCTCGCGACTGTGATACCACGCCAGAAGAAAGGCGACGGCGAGACCGACAATCTCTCCCTTCCTGATCCACGATCTACCTGCCGCGTACCACGCTTTCGCCCTCTGCCACACCATTGTCGACCCGTGAATCTAGTATCGCGCCGTCGCCTCGGGGCCGTAAAGCGGCGAACGGACTTTTGTTGCGCGGCCGACTGTTTGAAAATGCCTACAAATGGCCTCCTACTACGCCGAGCATGCGCAGCAGCTGAAGCGCGACCTCGCGGCCGAAGTGCCGGTCGAAGAGCTTCGCAAGCTCCATCAGAAGCGGCCGCTGCTGCACGCCGCCGTGGCGCTGGCGAACGTCGCCGCGCTCGCGCTCGCCGCGATCGGCATCGTCCGCTTCGAGCACTGGTACCTCTGGCTGCCGTGCGCCATCGTGGCCGGCTTCGCCGTCTTCGACTTCACCGTGCTGCTGCACGAGGTCGTCCACCGCGCCGTCGTCATGCAGGGCGGCGACCGCCTCTACCGCATCCTCGGCCTGGCCTACGCCGTCCCGAGCGGCATCTCCGCGTCGCAGTTCACCCGCTGGCACCTCGACCACCACGCCGGCCTCGGCTCGTACGAGGAAGATCCGAAGCGGCACTGGCTCTCGCCGAAGCGCAACGCGCGCTGGCTCAAGCTCCTCTACTTCACGCCGGCGCTCTTCCCGATCTACTTCCGCGCCGCGAAGCAGGAGACGGCGGCGTACGAGCCGGCGCTGCAGCGGCGCATCGCGCGCGAGCGCCTGGCCACGATCGCGTTTCAGCTCGGCGTCCTCGCCGCCATCGCCGTCGTCGGCGGCTGGTGGATCGCGTTCAAGCTCTACGTCGTCCCGGTCTTCTTTGTCTTCCCCGTCGCCTTCGCCCTCAACCGCGTCGGGCAGCACTACGACATCGATCCGAGCGATCCCGCGAAGTGGTCGACGCTCGTCAAAGGCTCATGGTTCTGGGACGCCGTCTACCTCTATTCGAACTACCACCTCGAGCACCACTACTTCCCCGGCGTCCCGTTCTACAACCTGCCGCGCCTGCAGCGGCTGCTGCTGCCGTTCTACGAGAAGCGCGGCATGAGCGCGCACAGCTACGGCGCGCTGTTCTGGGGCTGGATCGTGCTCAACGGAAAGCCGCACTCGGACTGGGACGGCGTCGTTCAGAGCAACCCGGTCAGTATCAGGTCCGCGACCTGATCCGCCTGCGCGACGACGTCGTAGTCCTTCTCCGACAGGATCCACGACGTCACCATCTCGTCGAGGATCCCGAACACCGCCTTCGCCACCAGCTGCGGATGGAGGTTGCGGCGGAACGTCCCCTCGCGCTGGCCGCTCTCGACGATCTTGCGGAGGATGTTGAGGTAGTCGGCGACCTCCTGCTGCGAGAAGAGGCTCATGAACTTGAGGCTGTGGCGCAGCTCGACCTGCGAGACGACGGCGAGCGCGCGGTCGCGGCCGAGGGTTTCGAGGTGGTGGCGGATGGCGATGCGCATCCGCTCGTCCGCGCGGCGCGCCGAGGCCAGGTCGCGCTCGAGCGACTGCAGGTAGTGCCGCGTGTGCTCGCGAAAGATCGTCAGAAGTACGTCTTCCTTGCCGTCGAAGTAGAGGTAGATCGTCCCGTCGGCGACGCCGGCGGCCTTGGCGATCTCCGACACTTTCGCGTTGAAGTAGCCGCTCTTCGCGAAGACGTCGATGGCGGCGCGGAGGATGCGCTCGCGCTTGCTCGTGCCTTTGAAGGCGTCGGAGCCGGTGGTGGTCGGGGGAGGGGCGGTTTTCGTCGCGGCCATTGCTGAATGAATGCTCATTCAGTCGAGGGCGAGCTGTCAAGTGGCAAGGCGCTCGCGCAGCTCCGCGATCAGCTCCTCGTCGTACGGCGCGCGCACGCGGCTGTCGATGATCTCGAAGACGTCGTCGCGCGTCAGCCCGGCGCCGACCGGATAAATGTGCAGGTGGAGATGCGGCGTGGCGATGCCGAGCTTGAGCAGCACGGCGCGGTCGGCCTTGGTGATCTCGAGCAGCGCGCGCTCGGCGCGGTGATGGACGGCGGCGAAGTGGACGTAGTCGTCGAGGGTGAGGTCGGCGGCGTTCTCGACGTGCTTCCGCCAGACGACCATGGCGTGTCCGCGCACGGCCCAGTCCTCGTGCACGATGACCCAGACGCGGAAGTCCTCGTAGACGATCTCGCCGGATTCGCGTGGGTCGGTGCAGAAGACGCAGGGTGGTGTCATTGCGAGCGCAGCGAGCAATCCCCCTGGGCAGGGGATCCCTCGCTCCGCTCGGGATGACACGGTCACTATAATCGCCCGCCCATGCGCACACTCCGCTTCGGCCGCACGAACGCCACCGTCCCCGCCATCTCCCTCGGCACGTGGGGCCACGGCGGCCCGAACACGAACGAAGGCGTGCCGGTCGGCTGGACGGGCCACGACGACCGCCTGGCGAAAGAGGCGCTGATCGAAGCGTGGCGCCGCGGGATCACGCATTGGGACACCGCCGACGCGTACGGCGGCGGCCACGCCGAGCAGCTCATCGGCGAGGTCTTCGCGCGCGACGTCCCGCGCAGCGCGATCTTCGTCGCCACGAAGTTCGGCTACGTGAAGGGGCCGGCGAATCACTACTACGACACGCCGTTCATGCGCCTGCAGCTCGAGGCGTCGCTCCGGAACATGCGCACGGACGTCGTCGATCTCTACTACTTCCATCACTGCGACTTCGGCCCCGACGACCGCTACTTCGACGACGCGCTCGCGCAGGCGCGCCGCTTCCGCGAGGAGGGGAAGATCCGCTTCATCGGCCTGTCGGATTGGAACGCCGCGCGGATCGTGAAGTTCATCGAGCGCGTCGATCCCGACGCCGTGCAGCCGTACCGCAACCTGCTCGACGACGACTACGCGTCGAGCGGCTTGAAGCAATGGGTGGACACGCACGATCTCGGCGTGGCGTTCTTCTCGCCGCTCAAGCACGGTCTGCTCCTCGGCAAGTACGACGCGCCGCAGACGTTCGCGGAGGGCGACTTCCGCAGCAACGTGGCCGACTTCCGCGACGCCGAGGTCATCGAGCGGATGAAGCGCGCCGCCGCGGCGATGCGCGCGCGTTTCGCCGGGCATCCCGAGCCGGTGCTCCACGCCGTGACCGGCGCGCTGCTCGCCGGCAATCCGACGGCGACGGTGCTCCTCGGCCAGCGCAACGCGAAGCAGGTGGATGCGGCAGCGAGCGTCGGCGAGCCGCTGACGGCGGAGGAGGCGGCGTGGGTTCGGGGGGTATACCGAGGTACGATTGCGGCGTGACCGACCGCTCGCACTGGACCGTGCGGAAGTTCAAGCTCGGCGAAGAGCCGGAAGACGACTACAGCCAGTTCACGCCGAGTGAGCGCGTGGCGATGGTGTGGGAGATCACGAAGACCGCATGGGCATTCAAGGACCCAAGCTGGCGTGAATCAGAATTTCGTCGAGATGTTGTGCGCATTATCCGACGCGGGCGCTGAGTACCTCATCGTCGGCGCGTATGCCCTTGCGGCACATGGTCACCCGCGGGCGACCGATGACCTTGACATTTGGGTGCGCGCATCATCCGCCAATGCATCACGAGTGCGTCGAGCAATCGAAGCTTTCGGCATGCCGGTGGACAAAATCGCCGTGGAAGAACTCTCCGCTCCGGGCCTCGTGCTGCAGTTCGGTTTTCCGCCGGAGCGCATCGACGTGATGACCTCCGTTTCCGGTGTGGTGTTCGATGAGGCGTGGCCGCACCGGATCAGCGTCGATATCGAGGGGAAACAGCATCCGGTCATCGGCAAGGAAGAGTTCATCCGCAACAAACGCGCAGCGGGAAGGCCGCAGGATCTCGTTGATGCTGACGTGATCGCGAAAAAACGCTGATCACCAGTCGATCCGCCGCCGATCGTGGAAGAATCCGGCGGTGGGACCGTCGTCCGGCAGCGTTGCCAGCCAGACGATCGTGTCGGCGCCTTGCTCGACGCTGCGCGGGGCGGCCTTGCCGCCCATGTCGGTGCGGACCCAGCCGGGGTCGGCGCAGTTGACGAGCACGCCGTCGTGGCGGAGAGCGTTCGCGAAGAGGATCGTGATCGCGTTCAGCGCGGCCTTCGACGTCGAGTACGACGGCGCGTAGCTCGACATCGACGAGAGCTGGCCGGCGCCGGACGAGACGTTCACGACGCGCCCGTATCCGCCGCGGCGCAGCAGCGGCGCGAAGCGCTGCGTCATCAGGAACGCGCCGAACGTGTTCACGCGCCACGTCTCCTCGAACGTGCGCGGATCGACGTCGACGATGCTCTCGCCCTCGTCGAGGAGGATCGCCGCGTTGTTCACCAGCACGTCGAGTCGCCCGATCTCCGACTCGACGAAGCGCGCCAGCGTCTCGATCGACCGCGGATCGGCGACGTCGAGACGATGCTCGGCGCTGCGGCCCGTCACGATCACGCGATATCCGCGCTCCTCCAACTGCCGCGCGACCTCGGCGCCGATGCCGCGCGTCGAGCCGGTAACGAGCGCTACGCGGCCGCGTCCGCCGTTCGCGTCCACTTCGTCTCGTCCACCTTCATCTTCCGGGCGAAGATGCGCTTGAGCAGCGACAGTACGCCCGTCCGCCACAGCACGTAGCCGGGGTAGCCGGTGATCACGGAGAACTCGCCGAACTTGAGGTGTCGCAGGCCCTGCTGGATCAGCCAGGGGATGCGCACGAGTTGGATGAGCACGGGGTACGACGGCTGCGGCTCGTTGTACGCGCGCACCTTCAGCAGCCAGCGCTCGAACAGCTTGCGCGGCGGCTTCCAGACCATCAGCACGTAGAGCAGCACGTTTGCCCAGGTCGGGCGGAGGGCGGTGTAGTTCTCGTTGATCTGCTCGACGTCGAAGCCGTGCTCGAGCATCTGCTTCTCCAGCGTCGTGTTCGGGATCACGCGCAGCGAGAAGATGTTCAGCGTGAAGGGGCGGGCCATGCGCCAGACCAGCTCCAGCGTGGCCACGACGTCCTCGCGCGTCTCCACCGGGTTGTCGACGATCATGTCGTACGACGGGTTGATCTGGTACGGCGCGAACTCGGCGAGCGCGGCGCAGGCCTGCTCGATGCGAGCCACCGGCGTGGGGCGCTTGTAGAACTTGAGGATCCGGTCGCTGCCGCTCTGAATGCCCATGCGCACGCGGTTCATGCCCGCCCACGTCAGCAGCTCCACCTTCTCGCGCTGTACGTACGTCGGGATCACGCCGTAGATGCAGAACGACAGGCCGACCTGCTCGCGCCACTGCGTCGCGAACTCGGTGAGCTCGCGCATGGGGATGGCCATGAAGCTGTCGTCGTAGAACAGCACGGTGCGAAGGTACGGATGGACCTCGCGCGCCTTCAACACTTCGCCGATGATGAACGACGGGTCGGGATGGCGGATCTTGCGGTAGTTGGCGTCGTTGGCGATGAAGACGGTATTGCCGCAGTACGTGCAGTGCAGCGGGCATCCGATCGACCATACCGCGGGGTATGCCAGGCCGTTGTTGCCGAGGTAGTCGCCGCGCGTGACCTGGCGAAAGCCGTGGCCGGGCTGGTAGATCTGCTCCGCGCCGCCGTACTTCGGGAACGGCAGCGCGCCGAGCTCCTGCGACGTCATCAGCGGCCGGAACGGGTTCCGCGTCACCGCGCCGCCGTTCGTCCGGTCCTTGAACCAGAAGTTCTGCAGGCGCGTGTAGTCGCGGCCGCTTTCGTACGCGTCGAGCCACTCCTCGAAGGCGAGCTCTCCCTCGCCGGTGCAGATGGCGTCGACGTCCGCCTTGATCGCATCCTCGGGGTAGATGATCGGGTGTATGCCGCCCCACATCGTATAGGCGTGCGGGTTGAGCTCGCGCACGCGCGTGGCCAGCGCCTTCGTGAGGTCCGCGTAGCCGGTCATCGACGAGAAGGCGACGACGTCGGCGTCGGCGAGGCCGTGAGCGATCTCGTCGATCTCCGCGGCGCCGAAGCTCCGCGTCTCGCCCATCTTGCGGACGAACGACTTCCAAAGCGAGCGGTAGCGCTGCGTGCCGACGTAGAAGACCTTCGTCTCCGCGTTCAGCTTCTCCGCGTACGCCGCGAACTTGCGGAAGCCGGTCGCGGTAATGCCGTCCTCGAGGGAGGCGAGGTGGATGCGCATCGTGTTCTGTCGCTAACAATGATACGGGGTCGCAATTCCGGAGGGCGCAGGGCGCAGGGGGCAGGGCGCAGGGGGTGTCCTCGCGACGACCACCACCTGCGCCCCGCGCCCTGTGCCCTGCCCCCTTTACTGCGCCGGTATATACGTGGGTGCCTGCGTAGTCATGTCGATGACCGATCCGTAGGCGGTGATCTTGCCGTCGCCGTCGATCACCTTCACCGCGATGCGCGCGTTGTAGGTGTTGCCGAGGCCGAGGCTGCTGAGGATCGGGAACTGCTTCGACTCGAACGCACCGAGCGAGATCTGCGCCTTCGGCTGCACCTTCGAGTCCGGCAGGAAGATCGACACCTCGGCCGTCACCGGCTTGCCGGTCGTCTCGACGATGCCGAAGTTCGTGCGGTAGCGCGGCGAGTCCTCGATCTGCACGAGCTGCAGAGCGCGGTCGCCGAGGCCGATCGTGTCGGACGGTGTCACGGCGGGGATGAACTGGCCGAGCGTGCCGGACGTCGTCTGGTCGAACGTCCGCGCGGTCACGACGAGCGGCACGTTGGCGTTGTTCGCCGTCGTCACGTGCAGCGTGCCGCCGGCGTTCGTGATGCCGAAGAGCGCGTGGAGGATGTCGTCGAGCGCGGCCACCTCGCCGGGGTTCACCGTCACCGTCGTCGCGCTGCTGGCGCCGCCGCCGAGCGGGTAGAACGTCAGCGTCGCCGTCTGCGGCGCGGTGCCGCCGTTGAAGATGCGCACGTCGCTGCGCCAGTTCGCCGCGCCGTTGTTGAGGTCCGCGACGCCGGGGACGACGAAGCGGTTCGCGCCGCCGCCGAGGGGCACGGCGGAGACGAGGATCGGATCACCGCTGTGCGCGTCGACGACCGACGCGTAGGCCGTGGCCTTGCCGTCGCCGCTGGTGGGCTTCACTTCGATGTGGCCGTTCGTCAGGTTGTTGATGCCGGCGGCGGCGAGGAAGCCGTTGAGCTGCTGCTGCTGGCCGGGCTTGAGCGCGACGGTGAGGTCGAGGAGGCGCGAGCCGGCGCCGTCGAAGACGCTGACGAGCGTCGAGAGGGCCTTGCCGGCGGCCTCGACCACGCCGAGGTTCGTGCGGAAGTCGGCGGATTGCGCGATCTGCTGCAGCGTCAGCGTCGGGCCGTTGCTGCCGGCGAAATTCGCGAACGGCACGGCGGGGATGAACTGCCCGAGCGTCCCGGCCGTCGACGACTGCGTGTTGTACGTGCGGCTCGTGACCACCGCCGTCGTCGACACGCTGACCTTCGCGTTGTCGAGCGGCTGGATGAAGAGCATCCCGTTCGACGAATCGCCGAGCGAGCCGACGCCGAACCAGTTGCGGACGATGTCGTCGAGCGCCGTGGTGGCGCCGGCGTCGACGGAGATCGTCGTCTGCTTCACCGTCGCGTTCGGATCGCCCGTGCCGGGGTTGAATGTCAGCTGGAACTTCTGCGCCGCCGTCGTCACGTTGGCGACGCGGATGTCGCTGCGCCAATCGGAATCGAGTCCGGCGAGGTGCCCGGCCGAGGGGATCACCAGCGCGTTCGGGCCGAGCTGCGGCAGCGTGCCGGGCTTGATCGGCGTGGTAAGGCTGATCGACACCGGGATCGACGACGTCGACGTCCCCTGCGCGCGGACGCGGCCGGCGACGCTCGTCGAGCCGTAAACGATGATCACCGTGCCGGTCCACGTGCCGTTCGGCAGCGACGTCGGGTCGGCCGTGATCGTCAGCGTCAGCCCTTGCGGGCCGACGACGCCGGAGCCGGGGAAGACCGAGAGCCACGGGCGGTCGGCGGTGGCGACGAACGTCGTCGTGCCGCCGGGAAGGCCGGGGACGAAGAGCTGGAAGGAGATCGGTGTCGTGCTGCCGGCGGGAGCGATGACGCTCGGGTTGAGCGCGTTGGGCGGCGGGCCCGGAACGACGACGACGCTGATCGGCGTCGAGAACGGCCCGACGTCGCCGCACGCCGACTTGGCGCGGACGCGGTAGAAGAACGCGGTCGGCACGCCGGCGTTCTTCGTGAATGCCTTCGACGTCTCGGTGAGCGGGAACGACTGCGGGCTGGTGAACGCGGCGTCGAGCGCTTCCTGCAGCTCGTACGACGCGGCGAAGGGCGTGGGGTCCCACGACACGGTGAACGTCTGTCCGGTCGTTGCTTCGCCGACGACGCCGGCGACCGGCGCGGCGGGCGTGCCGCAGACGGTGAACGGCGCGAAGTCCGATGCGAGCGGCAGGCAGCTCTGGCCGTTCACGGCGACGTTCCAGGTGAACGGGCCGGGCGGGAGGGGCACGACGATCGACGTCGACGACGTCGTGATCGGCGCCGGCGCGCCGGTGCCGTTGATCGTGACGGTGTAGCCGGTGGCGTTCGGCACGCTGCTCCACGACAGCGTCACCGGCGACGGCACCGTCGAGTTGACGGCGGGAAGGAGTTGTGTTGGCGCGTGCGACGGGCAGGGCGCCGGCGCCTGCGCGCGGACGATGACAGTGGAGGCGTTGTCGGCCGGGTTCGGATCGGTCGCGGAGCTGCTCGCCGAGGCGGTGTTCGCGAAGGCGCCGCGCACGCCGGCGTCGACGTGGTAGCGCGACGTGATCGTGACGTTCTGCCCCGGCGCGAGCGTGCCGAGGCTGCAGGGGTAGGCGGTCGTGCAGCCGCCGCTGTTCGAGAGGAACGTCGTGCCGGGCGGCGTCGGGTCGCTGACCACCACGTTCTGCGCGGCGTTCGGGCCGGCGTTGCCGACCAGCACCGTGAACGTGGCGATCGTGCCGGCGGGCGCGTTCGATGGGCCGCGCTTCGTCACGCGGAGGTCGGCGGTGAGCGTGCCGGAGAGCGACGTCGTGGCGACGGCGGTGTTGTTCGTGAGGTTCGCGTCGGCCGTCGAGCTGCTGACCGTCGCGGCGTTCGTGATCGTCGTGCCCGTGAAGCCGGCCGGCACGTTATACGTCGACACGATCGTCGCGCTCTGCCCGGAGCTCAGCGTGCCGAGGGCGCACGGATACGGTCCGCTGCAGGCCCCGCTGTTCGAGACAAACGTGAGGCCGGTCGGCGTCGGGTCGTCGACGAACACCTGCGCGGCCGAGAGCGGGCCGTGGTTCGTGACGGTGACGGTGTAGACGACGTTCGCGCCGGGCGTCGTCGTGGCGGGGCCGCTCTTGGTGATGCCGACGTCGGCCTGCGCCGTCACCGGCGTCGTCACGCTCGAGCTGTTGTTGCCGGAGTTCGTGTCGTTCGACGACGACGACACCGTCGCGGTGTTGACGATCGTCGAGGCGGAGTACGTCGCCGGGACGTTGAACGTCGACGTGATCGTCGCCGACTGCGACGGATTCAGCGTGCCGACGTTGCAGGGAAAGGCGCTCGTGCAGGCGCCGGTATTCGACGCGAAGGTGAGGCCGGCGGGCGTTGGATCGCTGACCGTGACGTTCGCCGCGGGCGAGGGGCCGAGGTTCGAGACGGTGATCGTGTAGACGATCGGAGCGCCGGGCGTGGCCGACGCCGGGCCGCTCTTGGTGATGGCGAGGTCGCTCTGCGTTCCGATCGCGACGGTGGCCGTCGACGCGTTGTTCGTGCCGTTCGGATCGTTGATGCTCGAGGAGATCGACGCGGTGTTGACGATCGTCGCGCCCGAGTAGGTCGCGGGCACGGTGTACGTCGATGTAATCGTGCCCATCTGGCCGGAGGCAAGCGTGCCGACGTTGCAGGGGAACGGCGTCGTGCAGGCGCCGCTGTTCGAGAGGAAGGCAAGGCCGACCGGCGTCGGATCGCTCACCACGACGTTCGTCGCCGGCGACGGGCCGTTGTTCATGAAGTTGATGGTGAAGATGACGTTCTGCCCCGGCACGACGGACGTCGGTCCGCTCTTGACGATGGAGAGGTCGGCCTGCGCGCCGACGTTCGTCGTGGCGCTGGCGCTGTTGTCGGAGGTGTCGGGATCGGCCGTCGTGGCGCTGACGGTGGCGGTGTTGGTGACGTTGCCGGAGAACGACGGCGAAGTGCTGTACTTGGCGTTGATCGTCGCGGTCTGGCTCGCGCTCAGCGTGCCGAGGCTGCAGGGGAACGACGAGCAGGCGCCGCTGGCGGAGACGAAGGTGAGGTTCGCCGGCACGGGATCGCTGACCTGCACGCCGGCCGCGGCCGCCGGGCCGTTGTTCTTCACCGTGATCGTGTAGGTGACGTTCTGCCCGGCCACGACGGCGGACGGGCCGCTCTTGGTGATGGCGAGGTTGGCCTGCGGCGTGACGACAGCGGTGAGGTCGAGCTCCGTCGGCGTGTAGCTCGCCTGGATCGAGCCGCTCGGCGGGTAGGTCGGCAGGTTCTTCACGGCGAAGTCGCCGCTGCGCGACGCGAACGTGAGGACCGGCCACGTCTGCCCGTCGGCGGGCGCGTAGCTGTTGAGGAGCGTGACGTTGAGTGCGCCGTCGAGCGTGGCGGCGCCGCCGGTGGTGAGCCGGTCGAACGCGGTCGGGCTAGCGAGCTCGATGTTCAGCACGCCGGTCGAGCCTTGCGTGTAGTTGCCGGTGACGTTGATCGTGCCGGTGCTGCCGCCGCCGTTCGGCGCGATGGTGGCGCCGTTCTGGAGATCGGCGGCGACCGTGCCGGCGCCGTCGAGAACGCCACCCTGCAGCTGCACGGCGGTGTCGGCGCTGATGCCGCCGGGGCCGAGCGTCGTCTCGCCGGCGGTCTGCGTGAAGCCGCCGATGAAGTGCATCGTGCCGCTCTGCGCGAGCACGGTGCCGTCGGTGGTGAAAGCAGGATCGATGTCGGTCGTGCCGCCGCCGGCGCTCTTCTTCCACGTGCCGTGGTTCGTGATGGTGATCGGCACGACGACGAGGTCCGGGCGCGGGCGCCGGCCGGTGCCGATGATGACGGTGGTGATGCGGATGGGCTGGTTGCCGGTGATGTCGAACGTGCCGTTGTTGACGATGGCGGCGCCGTTCCGGAGGTCGAGCTCCGACGGCGACGCGGCGCTGTAAGTCGTGGTGCCGTCGTTCTCGAAGTCGACGCCGTCGAGCGTGGCGCTGCCGTTGACGCCGTCGATCGTCAGCGCGGCGCCGTTGTCGACGTAGAAGTTGCTCCCCGAGATCGCGCCGCTCGACCAGGTGCCGCTGCCGGTCAGGTCGAAGCTGCCGGCGTTGAGCGTGCCGCCGTCGAGGAGGAGGTTGTGCGTGTAGCCGGAGGAGATGCTGACGTTGCCGCCGGTGATCGCCGTCAGGCCGTCGACGGCGTAGAAGGCGGGGACGCTGGCGTTGCTCGAGAAGGCGATCGTGCCGTCGCCGCTGACGCAGCCGTTCAACGCGTTGAAGTTCGTGGTGAAGGCGATCGTCCCCGGCGCGCCGGCGAAGAAGCAGCCGCTGTGCGTGCCGCCGCCCGCGAACTCGAGGGTGCCGGACGTGCCGAAGACGCTGGAGTCGTTGTTCGACGGCGAGGCGATCGTCAGCGTTCCGGTCCCGCCGCTCTTGCTGAGGAAGCCGTTCGGGGCGACGTTGAACGCGGTGCCGCTGCCGTCGGTGGTGACGCTGCCGTCGCTGGCGAAGTCGAAGTTGCCGTAGATGGTGAAGACCGCGCCGTTCGCCAGCGCGAGCGGATTCGTCGGCGAGTTGAAGCTGGCGGTGCCGTATTCGTTAAAGCTGCGGCCGTCGAGGGTCATCGTGCCGTTGGCGCCGTCGAAGACGCCGAGGCCGGTGCCGGCGATCTCGGTGCCGCCGCTGCCGGTGATCGTGCCGCCGCTCCAATCGAAGGGGCCGGCGACGGTGAGGAAGCCGGCGCCGGTGAGCGTGCCGGCGCTCATGGAGAAGTTCTGCGGCGAGGTGACGCCGCCGATCGACAGGGTGCCGCCGGAGATCGACAGCGTGCCGCCGCCCGAGACGGTGCCGTTCGGAGTCATGGTGTAGGTGCCGGAGGGGAAGTCGAGCGTGCCGCTGTTGATCGTGAACGGCGCGTCGCCCGTACCGCCGCCCGCGAGGTGGAGCGTGCCGCTGTTCACCTGGACATTGCCGCCGGCGAGGTTGTTGAACGCGGGATCGAAGGTGAACGACGTGCCGTTCATCTGCACCGAACCGGCGTTGTTGACCGCGCCGCTGCCGGTGGCGGTGCCGTCGTTGACGTTGATCTGGCCGCCGCTCTGGATGTTGAGCGCGCCGCTGTTGACGTCGAGGGACGAGCCGCTGGCGAAGGTGAGATTGCCGCCGCTGGCGATGACGAAGCTGCCGCCGCTGACGCGCAGCGTGGCGCCGCTGGCGATCGTGCCGCTGCCGGCGAGCGTCAGCTGCCCGCCGCTCTGGACATCGATGACACAGCCGCTGCAGGCGAGGTTGAGGCCGGTGATCGGATTGGGGATGACGCTGTTGACGACGATGATCGTGGTCGGCGATGCGTTGGTGTCGGCCGCGGTGTCGCCCGACGCGCAGCCGGGGAAGCCGCCGGGGGGAGTCCACACCGCTCCGCTCGTGTCGGTCCAGTTGCCGATCGGCGGCGGAGCGCTCGAAGTGACGGTGTAGGCCGCCGTGGAGCAGACCAGCGCCGTCGCCGCGCCGATCGCGGCAGCCGCCGCAAGCGTGAGCAAAGCCGAAGCAAGAAAGATTGGACGGCGCATGTCATCTCCCCGAAGCGGTGATTGTTGAAGGGCCGCAGCCTACCACGCGAGGAGCAGCCGCGCGGCCTTCTCGGCATCCGCTTCGCTCGGGAGGAATTCCTCCTCCAGCGGCGGCGAGTACGGCACGGGCGTGTCGAGCGCGCCGACGATGCGCACGGGCGCGTCGAGGTACTCGAAGGCTTCTTCTTCGATGATGGCGGCGATGGACTCGCCGACCGAGCCGGTGCGCGTGTCCTCGTGCACGACGAGGACGCGGCTGCAGCGCCGCGCGACGGCGATGATGGCATCGCGGTCGAGCGGCGCGAGGCTGCGCAGGTCGAGGACCGACGACTCCACGCCGTCCTTCGCCAGCGCCTCGGCCACGCGCATGGCCACGTGGACGTACGCGCCGTACGAGACGATGGCCAGGTCGCCGCCGGCGCGCCGCAACGCGGCCTTGCCGATCGGCAGCGGCCGCGGCGGCTCGTCGCCGAGGAGCTGCTTCACGCGCGGGTCGCGATAGAGCGCGATGTGCTCGTAGTAGAGGACGGGATCGGCGTCGTCGACCGCGGCGGCCATGAGCGCGCGGGCGTCGTGCGGCGTCGACGGCGCGACGATCTTGAGCCCCGGCACTCGATAGAACCACGCCTCGGTGTTCTGCGAGTGATACGGCCCGGCGTGGCGCAGGCCGCCCCACGGCATGCGCAGGACCATCGGGATCGAAGCTCCCCACCTGTAGCGCAGCTTGGCGGCGTTGTTGACGAGCTGGTTGAAGCCGGTGGCGACGAAGTCGTTGAACTGGATCTCGCCGATCGGCCGCAGCCCCGCGAGCGCCGCGCCGACGCAGACGCCGATGGTCGAGCCCTCGGAGAGCACAGAGTTGAGGATGCGATCGCCGAACTCGGCGAGCAGCGGCTTGAGGAGGAGGAAGGCGTTGCCGTACTTGCCGCCGACGTCCTCGCCGTAGACGAAGACGCGGTCGTCGCGGCGCAGCGCATCGCCGACGCCGAGCATGACGGCTTCGAGGAAGGTCTTGCCTTTCGCGTCGAACGGCGGCGCGTCTTCGACCTCGGGCGGCGCGCCCGTTTGCGCGCGTCGGTGCTCTTCATCGAGCACTTCGACGCGCACGCGGCGCGGCTCGTCCGCGAGAACGCCTTCGCCGGCGAGCGCCGCGTCGGGCCACGGCGCGTCGATGACGGCGCGCGCCTGCTCCTCGACGAGCTCCTCGACCTCGCGCTTCCATCGCTCGACGTCGTCCTCATCGATCGCTCCCTCGGCCTCGAGCTTCGCCGCGTACGTGGTGATCGGATCCTTGCGGCACCAGTAGTCGTACTTGGCGCGGTCGGCGTACCCGCCCTCCGCGAGCGGCGGATAGGTCCACGACGGCTGCGGGTCCTTGCCGAGGTAAAGCATGTCGTCGTGGTGGGCGTGGCCGCACATGCGCATGGCCACGAGCTCGATGAGCGTGGGGCCGAGGCCGCCGCGGGCGCGCTCGGCGGCCCAGGTGAACGCGGCGGCGATGGCCTCGGGGTCGGTGCCGTCGATCGTGATGCCGGGGACGCCGTAGCCGCCGGCCTTATCGGCGAAGACGCGGACGGCGGACTGTTCTGCGAGCGGCGTGGCGAGCGCGGTCTGGTTGTTCTGAACGCAGAAGATCGCGGGGAGCCGACGCGCGGCGCAGGCGTTGATGGCCTCGTGCCACTCGCCGAGGGAGGTGGTGCCCTCGCCGACGAAGGAGACGGCGACGCGGTCTTCGCGGCGGAGGTTAAAGGCCATGGCGATGCCGGCGATGGTGAGCGCGGGCCCGCCGAGCGGCGCCATGGCCGGGAGGATTCCGTGCTCCCAGTCGCCAACGTGGAGGTCTTTGCCGTTCATCGGCGGCCCGGCTTTCCCCATCTGCGCGCTGAGGACCATGCGCACGGTCTCGGCCGTGTTGTGCTTGGCGAGGACCGCGCCGAGGTCGCGGATCATCGGAGAGATGACGTCGTCGTCGCGAAGGCGGAGGACGGCGGCATAGATCGCCTCCTGGCCGAGGCTGCGGAAGCCCTTGCCCTGGAACGAGGCGCTGCCGTAGCGCACTTCGCCGCCGGTGAAGAATTGCTTGAGGCGGTTGTCCGTGGCGCGGGTGAGGAGCATGCCGCGGAGGATGGCGCGCTTCTCGTCGTCGGTGAGCGAGGCGCAGATGGCCTCGCGGCGGAGGAAGCCATCGGCGGCGTCGACGACCTCGGCGATGGCCTGCTGCAGCCGCTCGCCCACGCCCACGCCCGGCGTGGTCTCCGGCACTTCGCCGCGAAGCTTTTGCGCGGCGGTGGCGTCGGGCGCGAGGGCGTCGGAGAGGGTCTGCGGCAACAGCCGCCGCAGCGGCGCGCGCAGCGCGTCGAGCGCCGGGGCGTCGCGCTCGTCGATGGCGTCGCCGCCGAGGGCCATGTCGAGCGCCGCGACCGCGGGCCGCAGTGCAAAGGGGAAACGTTCCGCGACGAACGCGGCGAAGCGCGCGAGCAGCCCGGCGCGCGTGCGCGCCGGAGTGTCGGTGGCGGTCATGCGGGGATGGTAACGCTTTTGGGAACGCCGTCGTCCCGACGGCTCGCGGCGGCGGGACGCCGCCTATCCAGCCGGCGGGACGCCGGCGCTCCGAGTCGCCGCCGATAGCGAGCGAGCCGGAGCGGTCATGCGGGGATGGTGACGTCTTCGTAGAGCGCGTCAACCTGAATGGTCAGCGGGATGCCGGTGAGGGTGAAGCTTTGCCCTGTCGTGTAGTGCGCGGACCGCCAGGTCTCGCCGTCGCGCCAGCGGTGCTCGACGTCGACGACATCCTGATCGATGAGAAGGTAATCGCGGAAGGTCGCGATGGTTTTGTACATCTCGAACTTCTGGCCGCGATCGTATCGCGCGGTATTCCGAGACAGGACCTCGCCGATGACGATGGGATTCGTGATCGTCGTCCATTTGCCCGGCAACTTTTTCAGCTCGCCGCAGACCGCGATCACATCCGGATACGTGTACAGGCCGGACGGCGTCGCGACGCGAATGTCGGCCACATACGTGCGGCAGCCGCGCTCGCGAGCAGGCCGCAATGCGTCTCGGAGATTCAGTGCAATCGTATTGTGGTCGCCCGTCCCCCCGGACATCGCCACGATCGTGCCGTGCAGGTACTCGTGCCGTTCGGCCGAGGTCGCCTCCATCTCGAGGTATTCATCGACGGAGTAGTACCGCGACATCGCTCGAATTCTACGCTCGCCCCATCAGCCACTCCACGATGCGCTCCTCCGCCCAATACTCGCAGCGCCACGGCAATGTCCCGCTGATGAACCCCGTGTGGCCGCCGCACGGCGTCGTCCGGAAATCGATCGCCGGCGACGCGGCCGCACGCGCGCGTTCGAGCGCTTCGCGGGGGAGGAACGGGTCGTCCTCGGCGTTCAAGATCAGCGTCGGCGTCGTGATCTTCGGCAGGAACTGCAGCGAGCTCGATTTCGCGTAGTAATCGTCCGCTGATGCGAAGCCGTGGATCGGCGCCGTCGCCGCGTCGTCGAACTCCACGAACGTGCGGGCGCGAAGGATGGCGGCGAGGTCGACGCGGTCGCGCATCTCGGGGAAGTGCTCGAGCATTTGCGTGATCTTTTTCTTCAGCGAGCGGAGGAAACGGGCCACGTAGACGTAATTGATGTGGCGGGCGCCGGCGCCGAGGTCGAACGGCACCGAGAACGCGGCGGCGGCGGCGACGAGCTGCTGGCCGGGATGTTCGCCGAGCCACTTGAGCAGCACGTTGCCGCCGAGCGAGGCGCCGACGGCGACGCGGCGGCCGTCCGGCTCGCGCGCGGCGAGGAGGCGGGCCACGAAGTCGAAGTCGCCGGTCTCGCCGGAGTGGTAGAAGCGCGGGCGGCGGTTCATCAGCGCGCGGCCGCGGGCGTCGAGCGCGCAGGAGCGGAAGTTCATCGCCGTCGCGGCGAAGCCGTGGCGGGCGATCGCGGCGAGAAGGCCCTGCATGTAGACCGAGTTCGAGCTCCCCTCGAGGCCGTGCAGGAGGATGAAGCGGAGCGACGCGTCGCCGTCGAGGTGGTCGAGCACGAGCTCGTCGCCGTCCGGCGTCTCCACGACCTCGCGGCGCAACGCCACGCCGCGCCGACGACGGGCGATGCGGCCCCAGATCGTCTGCAGGTGCGGTCCGCGCAGGAACCACGCCGGCCTGAACTCGCTCACTGCCGATGCCACCAGACCATCCCGTTCTCTTCGTATTGCGGCGTGAAGTGCGTCCGGAGATATTGCCACACCAGCGGCGCGCGCATCTCGTTGGCCACGTTGTCGAGGCCGTCGGCGGAGCTCTTCGGCACCAGCGCGGCGCGCACGTGGGGGTTGCGGTCGATCGCCGCGATCACCGCGCGTTGCCGCTCCTCCGGCTCGTACCACGACGGGCCGAGCTGGCGGATCGGGCAGTCGCGGTCGAGGAGGAAATAGAGCATCGGCCGGTTCGTGAAGTCGAAGAACGTCTCCACCGGGCCGAGCGACTGGTCGACGAATTTGTGCGCCGTGGCCACCGTGCGCGCGTCGTCTTTGCTGAACCAGGCGCCGCGCGCGCGCGGCAGATCATCGATCGTGACGAGGCTCGCGTCGAGCGGGCCGCCGGCGGTGCGCACCCATCCGTCGACGACGATGTGAATCGTGAACTGCCCGAGCATCAGCAGCGCCAGGAACGCCAGCGATGCGTAGCGGCTGCGGACGCGCCGGAGCGTCCACGCCGCCGCGGCGAGGAGCGGCGCGACGGCGAACTGGAAGTGGAGGTGGTGCCGCGCCGCGTACGACATGCCGCCGGCGACGATCCAGACGGCGACGAGGAGCAGCGGCTCGATGCGCCGCCGCGCGCGCAGCGTGATGGCAACGCCGACGAAGATCGCGGCGCAGGCCCAGACGACGTACATCGTCGCGCCGCGGTCGAAGAAGGCGACGAGGACTTCGGGCAGGTGGCCGTAGGTCTTGAACGCGGCGGGGGCGGTGAAGGGAGTCATCGTCGACACCGGCCCGAGCGTCAGCACTTCGAAGAGCGTCGTCGTGACGAAGGAGCGGGCGATGCCGAGGGCGGCGAAGATGGCGAAGAACGGGACGGCGGCGCAGGCGGCGCCGATGGCGGCGTCGCCCAACGCGCGCAACGGCGCCGGCCGGAAGCGGACGATGGCAACGACGAGTGTCAGCGCGGTGTAGACGCCGAAGTCGAGGCTCGTCAGCAGGCAGAGGATGGTGCCGAAGCCGGCGGCGGCGAAGAGCGACGGGCGGCGCAAACGCACGGCCGCCGCGAGGATGGCGAGCGTGAGGAGCTGCGGCACGACGCGGCTCGTCGTCGGGATCGTTCCCATCAGCGCGGCGAGCAAAAATCCGAGAAAGCCTCCCTCGGCGGAGCCGGTCGCGGCGGCGGTCAGCGCGTAGACGCCGACCGCGTTGAGCGAGCCGAAGACGAAGCGCGACTTGAGCGCGTTGCCGAGGGTCTGGCCGCGCAGGCGCATCGAGACGTAGTCGAGGAGGCCGTCCTCGATGAGGCCGTGCACGGGAACGATGTCGCGGTACGGCCGCTCGCCGTGCAGCATCTCTCCCGCGGGGACGATGCCGTGCGCGTCCTCGAACAGATTCACGCGCGGCTTCCCCTCGGCCACGATGAGGTTCGTCGCGGTGAGGTACGCATAGCTCGCGATCGGATAGATGACGAAGGCGAGGATCGCCGCCGCTCTCCGCTCGTTCCTGATGCGCACGAGGAACGGCGTGCCGAGGGCGATGACGAGCGACGGCCAGCCGAGGTGCGCCTGCTTGCCGAAGAAGAACGTTTGGAAGACCAGGCCGAGAGGCGAGAGCAGGAAGGCGAACGGACGGCGGACGATGTAGCGGACGATCAGCACGAGCGCCGCCGCGACGAGGAATTGCTGGTCGACGGAGAGGAAGCCGGCGACGTCGATCAGGGCAAGGAAGACCGTCAGCGTTGCCGGGATGAGGATGACGTCGTGGCGCGTGAAGTGCGGATCGGGAGCGAAGTGGCCGGCGATGATTCCGACGATCGGCACGGCGAGAGTCCAGGCGACGTTTTGGTCGATGAGCGACAGCCATAGCGCGGCGAGCATCGAGAGGATCGGGAGGATGGCGCCCCTCACCCGGCGCTGCGCGCCACCCTCTCCCCGCGGCGCGAGGAGAGGGTCGAGGAAGAACCGGGATGCCCAGGCGAAGACAATGGGCAAAATCATCAGGCCGGCGATGAAGTGCATCGGCGCGGTTGCGTCGAGGCCGGCGGCGGTGGCGAAGCCGGGGAGCTGGCCGGGCTGGGCGGGGCGGGTCCAGTGCGGGAGGAGAGCGATGGCGACGGCGAGGCCCCACGCCGCGGAGGCGACGCGGAGCAGCAGGCTACTCGTGCCTGGAGAAAACCAGCGTCGCATTCGTTCCGCCGAAGCCGAACGAGTTGGAGAGCACGTGGCGCACTTGCTTCTGGCGGGCCTGATTCGGCACGTAGTCGAGATCGCAGTCGGGGTCGGGCGTCTCGTGGTTGATCGTCGGCGGGAGCACGCCCTCCTTCACCACCAGCGCGGAGATGGCGGCTTCCAGTCCGCCGGCGGCGCCGAGGAGGTGGCCGGTCATCGACTTCGTCGAGCTCACCGCGAGCTTGTAGGCGTGCTCGCCGAACACGCCCTTGATCGCCACCGTCTCGGCCTTGTCGCCGAGCGACGTCGACGTTCCGTGCGCGTTGATGTAGTCGATCTCCTCGGGCTTCAGCCCCGCGTCCTTCAGCGCGCGGCGCATCACGTTGATCATCCCGCTCCCATCCTCGGCGGGCGAGGTGATGTGGTAGGCGTCGCTCGACATCCCGTAGCCGGTCAGCTCGCAGTAGATCGTGGCGCCGCGGGCGAGGGCGTGCTCGCGCTCCTCGAGGAGGAGGATGCCGGCGCCTTCGCCCATCACGAAGCCGTCGCGGTTGAGGTCCCACGGGCGCGAGGCCGTCTTCGGGTCGTCGTTGCGCGTCGACAGCGCGCGCATCGCCGCGAAGCCGCCCACCGCCAGCGGCGTGATCACCGCCTCGGTGCCGCCGGCGAACATCACGTCCGCCTCGTCGCGCTGGATGATCTTGTACGCGTCGCCGATCGCGTGCGCGCCGGTGGCGCACGCCGTGGCCGGCGCGGAGCTCGGGCCCTTGCAGGTGAAGCGGATGGAGATGTGCCCCGCAGCGAGGTTCACGATCAGGCCGGGGATGAAGAACGGCGAGATGCGGCTCGGCCCCTTCTCGAGCATCTTGCGGTGCATCTCCTCGATCAGCGGGAGGCCGCCGATGCCGGAGCCGATGATGACGCCCATGCGCTCGGTGTCGCAGGCGTTCGTGTCGAGCTTCGCGTCGTCGACGGCCATCTGCGCGGCGGCGATGGCGTAGTGGATGAAGGTGTCGGACTTCTTGACCTCCTTCTTTTCGATCCACCGCTCGGGCTCGAAGCCGCGGACCTCGCCGGCGATCTGGCAGGCGAAGGCGCTGGGGTCGAACTTGCTGATGCGGTCGACGCCGGAGCGTCCTTCGAGGAGAGCGCGCCAGGTCGGCTCGTTGCCGATCCCCAGCGGCGAGATCATGCCGATCCCGCTGATCACAACACGGCGTTTATCCATGCTCGAAGTGTACGAACGGCGGGGAAGAGGATTCCCCGCCGCGCTGCGTGCACGGACCCGGCGGCCGTGCCATTCCGATTCTACGAAGCTTTGGCGCGCTTATCGATGTACTCGACGGCGTCCCGGACTTTGCGGATCTTCTCCGCTTCGTCGTCGGAGATCTCAACGCCGAACTCTTCCTCGAAGGCCATGATCAGCTCGACGGTGTCGAGCGAGTCGGCGCCGAGGTCCTCGACGAACGACGCTTCGGGAGTGACCTCTTCCGCGTCGACACCGAGCTGTTCGACGATGATTGATTTGACCCTATCTTCAACGGATGACATCGATGTCTTCCTCCATCCAGTTTCTCGGGACCCTGCCGCCTTGATGCGAGAAGCGTTTTAGCACAAAAAACGGAGAAAATGGCGCAGTGAAAAAACTGCTCGTCATCGTTCTCGCTCTCGCCGCGATCTGGATCGGCGGCCGCTTCATTCTGCATCGCGGCGAGGTGCGCGCGACCATCGTCATGCGCGACGCCGGCGCCCTGCGCGCGGGCGATCCGCTCGTCGAGAGCGGCGCCGTGGCCGGACGCGTGACGAAGGTCTCGCCGCTCGACGGCTCCGTGGCCGTGTCGGTGCGCATCGACCGCAACCACCGCCGCGCCGTCGTCAGCGACTCGCTCTTCGCCGTCGACGGGCGCCGCCTCGTCGTCAACAACGCCTTTGCCATCGGCACGCCGGTCGATGACGGCGCGCTCCTCCGCGCGCGCGACGGCGGCGTCGCGCAGTGGCTGGCGCGGCACGGCCAGCCGCTCGCGCCGCTGCTGGCGAAGGCGAAGAGTACGACGGACGCGAAGGTCGACGACGCCGACGCGCGCCTCGCCAAGGCCAAGAAGAGTGCCGAGTCGTGGGTCCACTCGGTTCCCACGACGCGGGACTCGGCACCGAAATGATCCGCGCCGTCGCCTTCGATCTCTGGGAAACGCTGATCACCGACACCCCGGAACAGTCGCGCCGGCAGGAGCGGCTGCGCCTCACGCGCATGGAGGAGATCCTCGCCGCGCGCGGCCTCGGCGCGACGGCCGAGCGCATCGAGCACGCCTACCGGAAGCTCTGGCAGCGCTGCCACGAGCTCTACTGGTCCGCCGACGTCGACGTCCCCTGCCGGCGGCAGATCGAGCACTTCGTCGAGGAGCTCCGGCTCGACGTCGACGCGCCGACGCTCGACGCGCTCGAAGACGCCTACGCCCGCGCGGCCGTGGAGATCCTGCCGGACGTCGTCGACGGCGCCTACGACGTCGTCGCGGAGCTGAAGCGCCGCGGCTACCGCCTCGGCCTGGTCAGCAACACCGGCCGCACGCCCGGCTCCGCGCTGCGCGAGATCCTCGACGCGCTCGACCTCGCCCCGCACATCGACGCCATGGTCTTCTCCAACGAGCACGGCGCCTGCAAGCCGCAGGCGTCGATCTTCGCCGCGCTGCGCGAAGGCCTCGGCGTCGAGTACGGCGAGACGCTCTTCGTCGGCGACAACCTCTACGTCGACGTCCACGGCGCCCAGCGCGCCGGCATGCGCGCGGTGCACTTCATCCCGCCGGTGCGCGGCACGGCCGTCGCGCCGCACGTCGAGCATGGGCTGGAAATCGTCCCCGACGCGACGATCTACGATTTGCGCGAGCTGCTGCGTGTCATTCCGAGCCGCGGAGACGGTGAGGAATCCCGTGCCGCAGGGGATCCCTCGCGCCGCTCGGGATGACACGAGGAATAGACCTCCTCTCCTTTCAAGTTCCGCCGAATAACTTTCGCGTCCACCCATGACCTCGGCTAGCTCGGCTGCCATCTCCCGCCGGCGTACTCCGGGGAAACTCCATCCACACGATCGAGGAGCATTCGTGAACCATCTCCGGGTGTATTGGGCAGCGTGTGTCTTCGTCTTCGCAGCGGCCGCCGCGCACGCGACGACGATCGTTCTTCCCACCGACGAGCAGCTCGTGGCGAAGTCGCCGGTCATCGTCGACGCCACCGTCATCAGCTCCGTGCCGGTCGACCGCAACGGCCGGATCTGGACCGAGACGACGCTCGCCGTCACGCGCACGCTGAAGGGCGACGTCGCCGGCGAGATCGTCGTCGGCGAGCCCGGCGGCGTTCTCGGCAACCGCATCACCAAGATCTTCGGCGCGCCGGAGTATGTTGCCGGCGAGCACGTCCTGGCCTTCCTGGCGAGGACGCCGCGCGGCGACTTCCAGACGGTCGACATGTACGTCGGCAAGTTCGCCGAGGAGCAGACGCTCGCGGGCGAGCGGCTGTGGGCGCGGCATGACGAGAGCGCCGACGCCGTCCTTCTCGGCGCCGACTTCAAGCCGCTCCGCGTGGCGAACGTCCAGCGCCGCGCCGACGCGTTCGAGCGCTTCGTCGCCGCGCGCGTCGCCGGCAAGAGCGCGCCGGCGAACTACGGCGTCGAGAACCCCGTCGTCAGCGCGCCGCGCAAGACGGCCACCGGCGGCAAGCTGCCGATCGAAGCGAACTTCACCCTCATCTCCGACCCGTCGGTCTATCGTTGGTTCACGTTCCAGAACGGCGGCACCGCGCAGTGGTACAGCTCCGGCACGCAGCCCGGCTACACCGGCGGCGGCGTCAACGAGATCAGCACGGCGATGTCGGCGTGGACCGGCTACGCCTCCGCGCTGATCCGCTATCACTACGCCGGCGTCGAGAGCGGCACGCCGAAGCCGCTCAACCAGACCAACGGCGTCAACGAGATCCTCTTCAACGATCCCTTCTCCGAGATCACCGGCACGTTCACCGGCAACGGCGTCGTCGGCGTCGGCGGCTTCAACGGCGTCTCCGGCTCGAGCAGCTGGACGGGGCCGTTCGATGCCGACGCGTCGCACCGCGCCGTCGCCTACAACGCCACGAACATCACCGAGGCGGGGCTGACGATCCAGGATGGCGTGAGCCCGTCGACCGGAGTGCCGAGCACCATGCTCGCCGAGATCGTGGCGCACGAGTTCGGCCACACCCTCGGCTTCGGCCACAGCACCGACAGCACCGCCCTCATGTACCCGAGCGTCACCGGCCTTGGCCCCTCGCTGCGCGCCGACGACCAGAACGCCGCGCGCTGGCTCTATCCGAACGGCAGCGCGCCGCCGCCGACCGTCACCATTCCGGCCGCGCCGTCGGGCCTCACCGCCAGCGCGTCCGGCACGATCGTCACGCTGAACTGGGTCGACAACGCCAACAACGAGACCGCGCAGTCGGTCTACTACGCCACCGGCACCAGTGGCGCGTTCTTCAAGCAGGGCGACGTCGGCGCGAACGTGCGCACCACTTCGCTCACCGGCTTCTCGCCCGGTACATACCGCTTCTACGTCACCGCGTACAACTCCGCGGGCGAGTCGACGGGGTCGAACGTCGCCACCGTCACGATCGGCTCAACGACGATCACCGCGTCGTTCAGCGTCGCGCCGGCGAGCGGCATCGCTAACAGCACCGTCTTCTCCTTCACCGACCAGTCGACCGGCACCGTCACGTCGCGGACGTGGAGCTTCGGCGACGGCGCCACGTCGAACGCCGCCGCGCCGACGCACGTCTACGCCACGCCTGGCACGTACACCGTCACGCTGACGGTGAGCGGCAACGGCGCGTCGTCGCAGGCCTCGCGCGTCGTCAGCGTGTCGCAGGCGACGTCGGCGAGCTTCACCTATGCGCCGGCGAATCCGATCGCCGGGCAGACCATCGCCTTCGCCGACCAGTCGAGCGGAAGCCCGGCGTCGTGGGCGTGGGACTTCGGCGACGGCACGACCTCGCTTCAGCAGAACCCGGCGAAGATCTACGGCGCGGCCGGCACGTACACGGTGCGGCTCACCGTCGCCGCGGGCGCCAGCTCGTCGTCGACGGCGCGCAACGTCGTCGTCAGCGCGCCGGCGCCGGTCATCCCGCCGGTCAGCGCCGCGTTCGACTTCACGCCCGGTACGCCGGTCAACGGCGCCGCCGTCAGCTTCACCGACCGCTCCAGCGGCTCGCCGACGTCGTGGTTCTGGAGCTTCGGCGACGGCGGCAGCTCGACGCAGCAGAACCCATCGCACACGTACGCGGTGCCGGGGACGTACACCGTCAGCCTGACGGCGGCGAACTCGGCGTCGTCGAGCGCGGCGGCGCACCAGATCGTCGTCGCGGCGCCGCCGCCGTTCCGCTCTCTCGTCTCCGCCGTGGCGCAGACGAACGGCGCCGGCGGCTCGGTGTGGCGCACGGAGCTGACGATCTTCAACGCCGGCAGCGAGTCGGTCGTCGGGCAGTTCATCTTCCTTCCGAGCGCCGGCGGCAGCGTGCAGACGCGGCCGCTGTTCCTCGGCGCGAAGGCGTCGATGACGCTGGCGAACACGCTGCTCGACCTCTTCGGCATGTCGAGCGGCGCCGGCGCGCTGGCCATCGAGGCGCAGAGCACGACGTCGACGCCGAACCTCAAGATCACCAGCCGCACCTTCACCACCGGCAGCGCCGGCACGTACGGCCAGGCCGTGCCGCAGGTGAGCGATGCCGACCTGCAGCAGGGCCTGTATCTCACCGGCATGGAGTCGGACGCGTTGTACCGCACGAACGTCGGCCTGGTGAACCGCTCGAACGATCCAGTCAGCTTCGAGGCCAACCTGGTCGACGCGAACGGCAATACGTTCGGCACCGCGACGATCATCGTCCCGCCGAACAGCTTCTCGCAGCCGTCGCTGGCGAATCTCTTCCCGGCCGTCGCCGGCGGCAACTATTCGTCGCTGTCGATGGGAATCGTGGCCGGCGCGTCGAACGCGCTCAGCGTCTACGCCTCGGTCATCGACAACCGCACGCAGGACCCGGTCTACATCCAGGCCGCGTCGCCGACGCCGGCGTCGAAGCTCGTCATCCCCGCGGTCGGCCGCCTGCCGGGCGCGAACGGGACGTTCTGGCGCAGCGACGTGACGCTGTTCAACCCGAACCCCTCCATCACGCAGACGATCACGCTGCGCTATCGCGCCGCCGGCGCCGACAACCGCAACGCGCCGTCGCGGCAGTACACGGTCGCCGGCTGGCACACGATGGTGCTCGCCGACGTCCTCTCCGCGTTCGGCCTGACCAGCGGCAGCGGCGCGCTCGAGGTGACGTGGAACGGCGGCAGGGCGCCGGTGGCGACGAGCCGCACGTACACGACGGTGCAGGGCGGCGGGACGTACGGGCAGTCGATCGACCCGGTGGACGCGTTCCGCACGGACGCGTTCGTGCCGGGGCTCCGCTCCGACAGCCAGTTCCGCTCGAACGTCGGCTTCGTCAACGACAGCGACGTGACGACGGGCGTGACGGTGACGCTGCTCGGGCAGTTCGGGCAGACGCTGGCCACGGCGTTCGTGCAGCTGGCGCCGAAGTCGATGACGCAGGCGTCGCTGGCGGCGCTCTTCCCCGGCATCGACACGACGTCGCTCGGCTACGTGACGCTGGAGGCGCACGACGACAGCGGCCAGATGTTCGCCTACGGCTCGATCGTCGACAACGCCTCGGGCGATCCGGTCTTCTTCGCAGGTCAATAAGATGTCGCGTGCGGCGGCCGTCCGGCCGCCGCACGCTCATGTTCGAAGCCTTCGCCGAGCACGACTACCGCCGCTTCTGGATCGCGCAATTCATCTCGAACCTCGGTTCGTGGATGCAGGTCGTGGCGCAGGGGTGGCTCGTCTACCGCCTCACCGAGTCGCCGTTTCTCCTCGGCTTCGTCGGCTTCGCGAACTCCATCCCCACGCTCTTCCTGATGCTGCCGGGCGGCGTCGTCGCCGACCACTTCGACCGCCGCCGCGTCGTCAGCCTCTCGCAGTGGGCGCAGGCACTCTCCGCGCTCTTCCTGGCCGTGGCGATCAAGACGAATCAGATCACCGTCTGGCAGATCATCGCCGCGACGTTCGCCGTCGGCGTGGCCATCTCGTTTTCCGCGCCCGCGTGGCAGGCCATGGTCGTCGACCTCCTCGACGACCGCGAGCACCTGCCGAACGCGATCGCCATGAACTCGCTGCAGTTCAACCTCTCCCGCGCTCTCGGCCCGCTGATCGCCGGCGTGACGCTCGCGGCGTGGGGGAGCTTCTGGTGCTTCTTCTTCAACGCCATTTCGTTTCTTCCGCTGATCTTCATCCTCGGCCGGATCAAAAAGCGGCCGCAGCCGGTCGAGGCGACGGGCGCGATCCTCACGCGCCTCGCGGACGGCCTGCGCTACGTCCGCACGCAGCGCGTGGTCATGCTCCTCCTCGGCGTCGTGGCCGTGGCGAGCCTCTTCGGCTACGCCTACGTCGCGCTGATGCCGATGGTGGCGCGCGCGCTCTTCGGTCACAACGACGCGCACGGCCTGGCGGTGCTGATGGGCGGCATGGGCGCGGGCGCGCTCACCGGCTCGCTGGCGCTGGCGTTCCGCATGCCGCCGCCCGCGGCCATCCTCCGCGCCATCCTGGCCGGCATCGCCCTGCTCGGCGCCGGCCTCTGCGCCGCCGGCTTCGTGCGCGCCGAGGGTGTCGTCGTGGCGATCCTCTTTCTCTGCGGCGCGGCGGGCGTCTACTCCGTCGCCCTCTGCAACACCTCGATCCAGCAGCGCATCCCCGACGCCATGCGCGGCCGCGTACTCAGCATGTACACGTTTGCCTTCTTCGCCTTCGTGCCGTTCGGGAACCTCATCGGCGGGATCCTCGCGGAGCGCTGGGGCTACGGCATCACGTTCGCGGCGCTCGGCGGCGCGCTGCTGGTCTCCGCGTTCTGTCTTCGACTGCTGCTACGCGAGTGAGTCCGCGATCTCCTCGATCGTGGCGCGCTTGCACGTGTACATCGGCGTGTCGCGCACCGTGTACTTCGACGACTCCGTCTCGCGCAGGTCCTGCACGAGGTCGAGGAACTCCGCGGGCTGATCGGCTTCGAACGCCACGACGAAGTCCTGATCGTCGAGGCCGAACGAGTACGTCGTGTTGATCTTCACGCGCGGGTACTTGTGTCCGATGGCGATGTGCTCGTTCATGATGCGCTGGCGCTCGGACTGCGGCAGCAGGTACCAGTCGCGTGTCTTCACGAACGGATAGACGAACAGATACGGCCGCTTGCCGGGGACGATGCGCAGGCGCCGCCCCTCCTGCCCGTCGTGGACGTGCTCGTCGACGTACTGCGAGTGCTTGGTCATCGACAGGTACGACACCGGGACGTCGAGCCACCGGCCGAGGACGGACTTGTTGATGTCGGCGGCCATCTCGGTGAAGAGCGAGAGGTCGTAGCTGATGCGCCAGAGCATGAAGTCGGTGTTCGGCTTGAGGCCGACGGTGGTGTAGGGGAGGACCATCATCGGGCCGCTGTATTTGTTGACGATGGCCGCGAGCTCGCGCTTCGCCTCGGCCTTCACGTCGGCCGGCTCGCGGCGGAAGGCGCGGTCGGTCTTGAAGAACATGAAGTTGACGAACTGGCGCTGGAGGGACGGCTCGCTTTTCTGTGCAGGCTGCGCCTGCGGCTCGACGGTTGCGGTCATGATCTCGAATTCTAGCTCAGCGCACCGCGCGCCCGTGCATGGGCCGGGCATCGCGCACGAAGACGCGCGACACGCCGCCGTAGAGCTCCTCGGTGGCGATGCGCGTGTACGCGCCGCCGAGGCGGCCGTTCGCGTAGATCAGCGCGAGGCTCGGCTCGGCATCCGGAGACGCGGAGATCTTGAACGGCGCGCCGGCGGCCGTGTCGCCGAACTTGCCGGCCATGACGCCGACCGCGTCGCCGGCGGCCGAGGTGAAGCCGATCGCGTAGCCGCCGGGCGTCCACACCGTGCTCGTGCTCGCGCCGGCGCCGATCACGCCGCCGACGCTGCCGTCGGCGCGGACATGGCGCGCCACGACGTCGGACGCGCCCAGGTTGTACCAGGAGCGCGCGGTCCAGGCGATCAGATAGTCGTCGCCGCTCGACGCGGCATGCGGCGTGCGGTTTTGCAGGAACAGATCGTCCGGAGCGATGGCAAGCGTGATCGGCTCCGTATCGAGCGGCGTCATTGACGATGACAGGCGCACCGCGCGGACGTTGTATTTCCGGTCGGGCAATTCGGGGATGCTGTAGGCGCCGAAGACGTACTCCTCGAAGGCGACGAGCCACTGCGCGAGCGATGCGGCTCAGCGCCAACGCCAGGCTCGGGTACGGTTGCCACGACACCACGAACGCGGTGCCGTCGAAGACGACGTTCAGATGGACCGCTTCGGACGTGACCTTGATCGGCGCCGCGTCGAGCGTGCGTCCGATCCCAGAAAACCAGATACTCGTTTCCCGACCAAAAGGCCCACGGCCCGGCGGTGATCCCCTGCGCCTCGATGCGCGTGCCGGTCTTGTCGAGCACGGTGCCGTCCACGCCGACGCGCGCGGTGTAGATCGCGCCGCGGCCGATGTCGTTCCAGGCGAGGAGCGCGCCGTTGCCGTCGCTTGCAACGGCTGCAACGGAGCGGCCGCGCGGCGGCACGCCGTAAACCGGTGCCATCACCGGCCGCTCGTACGGAATGGGCCGCCTGCACGGCGCAGGTGAAGGTGGGGAGCGCCGCCGCAAGGCCCAGTCCGCTTTTCATCATGCGACAGGTACGGAGGCGGGCCGAAGGCGGTCTAGTTTTCAGTTCCCCCTGTTGAAACTGAAAATGAAGTTTGTCAAGTGCACAAAAGGCGCTGCTATGGATGAGGCTATTTGGCGCTAAGTTCAGGCATCACAAAGGTTAGGTGAGTTTGCTCACAACTTTGTGCAAATCGCTGAAATGGCGGCTCAGACCCGGATTTCTGCGTTTTTCACAGCGATTTCCGCAGCGTTTTCCGCAAATTCTGTGTAAAGGCGAGATCGCCCTCTCTCGTGACCTTCGGCGTTGCGCCGGTAAAGTCCACGATGGCAGAAGGTTTCGCTTCGCGGCGGCCGAGATCGAGGGCGCCGTCGATGGCGTTTTGCAAATCTCGCGCAAGCTCGGAAGGCGACATTATTGTCGGTTCGCCGCTCCGATTTGCGCTCGTCGACGCCAGCGGCCCGGTGATCTCGAGCAGCGTCCGCAGCCAGTCGACGTCGGGAACGCGCGCGGCGATGGTCATGTCGCCGCGGCGGAGGATGGCCGTCAGCGGCGCGGGCCAGATGTCGTGCAGCACGTCCGGAACGGCGGCGCCGAGGGCTTCCACATCGTCGATCGATGCGGCGATCACGATGAACGGCTTGTCGGCGGAGCGGCCCTTGATCTCGGCGACGCGGTTGACGGCGCGCTGGTTGTTGGCCGAGGCGTGCAGGCCGTAGACGGTGTCGGTCGGCAGCAGCACGATGCCGCCGCGCGCCAGCACTTCGGCGATCTCGTGCAGCGTCAAGTCGTCGGTCGATTTCCAGCGCTTCATCGGCGCGATGCCTCCAGCAATTCTCTAGCGTGCAATACAGCGGTCGGGGCGATCGATTCGCCGCCGAGCATTCGGGCCAGCTCGTTGACGCGCTCCTCGTCGCCGTCGAGCCGGCGGACGCGCGCGCGGGTGTGGCCGCCGGCGTCCTCCTTCCAGACGACGAAGTGCGTGGTGCCGAAGCTGGCGATTTGCGGCAGATGGGTGACGCAGACGACCTGGTTCCGCGCCGCGAGCTCCTCGAGCTTCCGCCCGACGACCTCGGCGACGCGCCCGCCGATGCCGGCGTCGATCTCGTCGAAGACGAGCGTGGCCGCGGCGCCGCGGCCCGATTTCTTGAACAGCGCGGCGGCGATGGCGAGCTGGATGCGCGAGAGCTCGCCGCCCGAGGCGATACGCTGCATCGGCTTCGGCTCCTCGCCGCGGTTCGGAGCGATGAGGACGTCGACGCGGTCGATGCCGTCCTCTGTCATCCCGAGCGCAGCGAGGGATCCCGTGCCGCCAGGGGATGCTTCGCCGTCTTCGCGGCTCTGCATGACGCTCTCAATCGCGATCCGCACCGTCGTCCGCTCCATGGCCAGATCATTCAGCTCCGACTGGATCGCTTTCTCGAACGCCTTCGCCGATTTCTTCCGCGCCGCCGACAGCGCCTCGGCCGCCTTGCGGTACGCGGCGTGGCGCTGGCGCTCGACGCGCTGCAGCTTGTCGAGATTTGCCTCGTAGTCGTTGAGCCGGTCGAACTCGTCCTGGATCGCGCCGAGGTGCGCGAGCACGGCGTCGATCGAGCCGCCGTACTTCTTGCCGAGGCGCTCGATGACGACGAGGCGTTCCTCGACCTCGTCGAGGCGCTTCGGATCGTGGCGTACCGACTCGCTCAACGACGACAGCGTGCGCCCCGCTTCCTGCAGGCGATAGAGGACATCCTGCAACTCGGCGGCGATGGGGCGGAGGTCGGCGACCTTGTCGGCGAGCGGTTGCACGAGATGCAAGGCGCGCGCGACTTGAGCCACGGCGGCGCTCTCGTCGTCGTCGACGAGCGCGTACGCGCCGGAGGCCGCTTCGATGATTTCCCGCGCATGCGCGAGCACGGCGCGCTCGCCGCGCAGGCCGTCCTCCTCGGCCGGATCGAGCTTTGCCGCGGAGATTTCTTCGATCTGATAGCGGAGGAGGTCGAGGCGCAACGCGCGGTCGCGCTGCGCCTCGGAGAGCTCGCGGAACTGCTCGGCGGCGGCGCGCCATTCGCGGAAGGCGTCGCGCGTGGCATCGAGGTCGTGATTGCCGAACTCATCGAGGAGCTGCCGCGCGCTCTGCCCGGCCACGCGCGTCTGCGTGTCGTGCTGGCCGTGGATCTCCAAGATTGCGTCCATCGCACCGCTGAGCTCGCGCACGGTGATGGGCGAGCCGTTGACGAGCACGCGGGCGCGGCCGTTCAAGGAGATCTCGCGCTTGACGATGACTTCGTCGCCGTCGGCGAGGTCAGCGAGCGTGCCCGCCGGCAGGTGGAAGACCGCCGCGGCGCTCATCTTCTCGGCGCCGGCGCGGATCATCTCCGTCGAGCCGCGCGCGCCGCGCAGGAATTCGAGGGAGTCGATCAGCAGCGATTTGCCCGCACCGGTCTCGCCGGTGAGGACGTTCAGCCCCGGTCCGGGCTCGATGGCGAGCTCTTCGACGATGGCAAGGTTCCGCACCTCGAGGTACGTGATCATCGCGCTGCCGAAGTGTAGCGGCCTCGCGTTTGCTTTGGTACGGGTCATGAGGAACTTGTTCATCGCAGCCGGGATGGCCCTGGTCGTGGCCGCCTGCAGCCGGGAAGTTGCGACCAACGCAAAAGACAACGTCAAGCACGCCGCCTCGAACGTGGCCAGCAAGGTAGCGGACGCCGCCGACGACGTAGCCGCGCCGTTCGGCAAGAACAGCGATGCCGTCAATCAGCAGGCGCGCGAGAAGGAGCGCTTCGATCAGCACTGGCGCGAGCTGCAGTCGTTCCGCGCGCAGCAGATCGCGCAGCAGCAGCAACAACAGCAGGCCGCCGCACAAGCCGCGCAGGAGCAACAACAACAGCAGCAACAGCAGCAGCAGGCCGCGGCGTCCGCGCCGAACATCCAGTTTGTCTCCGGCCAGAAGGAGACGTTCAAAGGCGCTGATGCGAACGCGATCAACGCCGCGCCGGTGAGCGTGCCGATCACCGGCGACGTCCGCGGTCCCTCGGTTCTGAAAGCGCAGGTGTTCCTCGACCGCAACCACTTCTCGGTCGGCGCGCTCGACGGCCGCTGGGGACGCAACTCGGCGATCAGCGTCTGGTGGTGGCAGAAGGCGCACAACCTGCCGCCGACCGGCGACGTCGACGAGGCGACGTTCCGCTCGCTGGCGCAGGGCGCCGGCAACGTGCCGGCGGTCGTGCCGTACAAGCTGACCGCCGACGACGTGAACCAGAAGTTCGTGCAGATCCCCGACGACGTCTACGCACAGCAGAAGCTCGACTGCCTCTGCTACGAGTCGCTGCGCGAGGCGCTGTCGGAGAAGTTCCACTCCACCGAGGACTTCCTCGAAGTGCTGAACCCGCACGTGAAGTTCTCGGAGCTGAAAGAAGGCGACACCATCATCGTGCCGAACGTCCGCCCGCCGCAGGAGCAGGACACGCACGACATCGCCAAGATCGTGATCTCGCTGGCCGGCAATTCGTTCAGCGGCTTCAACGCCGCCGGGCAGCTGGTCTTCCACGCGCCGACGACGGTCGGCAACGCGTACGACCCGTCGCCCGACGAGACGGTGAAGCTGATCAAGATTGTCCCGAAGCCGCACTTCCACTACGACCCGACGCTCTACCATGAGGTGCCGGACACCGATCCCGACGCGCACCTCAGCCCCGGCCCGAACTCGCCGGTGGGCGTGGTGTGGATGGCGCTGAGCAAGCCGCACTACGGGATTCACGGGACGAAGGACCCCGACTCGATCGGCTACGCGTCGTCGCACGGCTGCATCCGCCTCTGCAACTGGGACGCGGAAGAGGTCGAGCACCGCGCGAGCGAGGGGATCCCGGTGTCGTTCGTCGACGTGAGCGGACGGGGGTTGCCGGACGTGGCGAAAAAATGATCAGGCCACGGCTTCGCGCAGCGCGTCCGTCGAGATGCCCGGCGACTTCAAGTTCCCGAGCAGCGTGAGCGACAGCGATTCCGCGTCGACGATCGTCTCGGCGATGCTCTGGATGTCGTCGAGCGTCACGGCGTCGATGTGCTCGATGATCTCGTCGGGGCTGAACTGGCGGCCGAAGTAGTATTCCTGGCGGGCCAGGCCGGACATGCGGCTCACCGTCGACTCGAGCGCCAGCAGGATCGATCCTTTGAGGTGGAGCTTGGCGGCGCCGAGCTCCTCGTCCGTCGCGCCGCGGCTCTTGATCGAGCGCATCTCCTCGAGCGTCATCGTCAGCACCTTCTTCAGGTTTCGCGGCGCGCAGGCGGCGTAGACGGCCTCGTATCCGCCGTGCAGGTAGCCGTTGTGGTACGACGTCACGCTGTAGACGAGGCCTTCCTTCTCGCGGATGCGCTGGAAGAGGCGCGAGGACATCCCGCCGCCGAGGATCGAGTTGAAGAGCGCGGCGCCGTAGCGCTCCTCGTTCTGCTGCGGGAAGCCGCGCGAGCCGAGGCAGAGGTGCACCTGCTCGAGCTCCTTCTTCTCGCGCAGGATCACGTGCTGCCGCGGGCTCGGCGCGGCCCAGCCGCGCGTCATCGGCCGGCGGTCGTCTGCGGGAAACGCGCGCTCGAGGAACGGCACGATCTGCTCCGGCCGCACGTTGCCCGAGGCGCAGAAGATCATGTTCGACGGGTGAAAGGTCTCCTCGTAGTGCGCGACGATCTGCTCGCGCACGAGGCCGCGCACGGTCTCTTCGCTGCCGAGGATGGGACGGCCGAGGGGGTGATCGGCCCAGAACGCCGTGACGAAGAGCTCGTGCACGAGGTCGTCGGGCGTGTCCTCGACCATCTTGATCTCTTCGAGGATCACGGAGCGCTCGGACTCGACGTCGTCGGCGGTGAAGCGCGGCGCGGCCACGATCTCGGTGAGGAGGTCGAGCGCCGTGCCGACCTGCTCGTCGAGGACGTGCGCATAGAACGACGTGTACTCCTTGCCGGTGAAGGCGTCGACGTCGCCGCCGAGGATGTCGATCACGCGGGCGATGTCGCTCGTCGAGCGCGTGGCCGTCCCCTTGAAGACGAGGTGCTCGAGGAAGTGCGACGCCCCGGCGTGCTCCTCCGACTCGACCGCCGAGCCGCTGCGGAGCGTGTAGCCGAGAGCCACGGAGCGGACGTACGGCAGCGTCTCGATGAGGACGGTGAGGCCGGACGGGAGCACGACGCGCGTGACGTTGGGGATCGCCATTCGCGGCGGATTGTAGAACGGGGAGCGAGCGCTCAGTGGTAGATCACCGCCGCGGCGGCCTGGCGCGCATCGATCTCCGCCTTCAGCTCCACGTCCGTGTACGTCCACTGCTCGTACGAGTCGGCGCCGTTCAGCACGATCAGGCTCTTGCCCGTCTTGGGAGGGCGGACGCCGATGAACGGGCCGCCGGCGTAGTCCTTCATCGGGAGGGCGGGGGTGGTGGTCGGCGGCTGTTGCGGTCCGCCCGGACCGTTCGGCGGCGGAAGCGCGCGGTTCTGCTGCTGGGTGATGGCGGTGGCGGGGACGAGCAGCCAGTCCATCTGCCCGGTGAACGGATCGGGGATGCCGTCCTTCGGGCCGCGCAGGAAACGCGGCTGGCGGGCCTCGACGAGCTGCTGCATGCTCACCGGATACGTCTTGTGTACGCGGTTGAATTCGTGGATGCCGCGCGCGTACTGGTGCATGGCCCAGATCGCCTGCTGCTCGCGCTCGCGCTGCATCACCGTCGACCACTGCCGCGGCACGGTGTAGGCGACGAAGATCATCATGATGGTGAGGATCACGATCAACGCGGCGAGGGTGAAGCCCCGTTCGGATGAGGGAACAGAGCGCAGGCGACGGGGAACAGGTATTGGCTGTCGCGACGACACGACCTGTGCCCCGTTCCCTGCGCCCTGCGCCCTACCAACTGCTGTACGGTGTCCCATCGAGTCCGTTCCCCGGCGCTTTGCTCTTCACGTCGGCGATGCCCGGCTGGCCGCTGGTGCCGACCGCGGTCGGATCGACCGGCATGGCGTTCGGGTCGGGCGTGCCGCCGCCCGTGCCGGTGGGGTCGGGCTGGGCCTGCACTTCCTCCCACTCCTGCCGCTGCGAGACCGGGTCCTTGGGGATGTTGCGCAGGTAGCGCTCCGACTTGAGCGCCTCCAGGCTGTCCGGGTACTTCTGCTTGTCGGCGTAGTAGTCGTCGATGGCCTTGCGCATCTCGAAGAGGTCGTGGCGCAGGGCCGACTCGCGCGCGCGCTGCTGCGCCCACTTCACGTTGGAGATGGCCACGCCGGCGAGGATGCCGATGATGGTCACGACGACCATCAATTCGATGAGGGTGAAGCCGTGCTGGCGCGATTTGCGAGTGTTCATGGGGAGCATCACCATTCGTTGTAGTGGGTCTTGCCGTCGAGCGACAGCGCCGTCGACGTCGAGTGCACCTCGAAGGCGTTGTCGGGCGTGCCGATGCCGCTCGTCTCGGGGTCGTCTTTGTCGGAGAGCACGCGCCATTTCTTGTCGCCGGTCATCGGGTCGATGAGGTCGCGCTCGCGGAGGAGGCGAACGACCTTGCCGTTGCCGAGCTCGATCGGCTTGGTCAGCGACTCGAGATCCTTCGGCCACTCGCCCTGCCCGACCGTCGGCGGGTCCTTGATGCCGTTCGGCGCCGGGACCTGGCGCAGGTCGTGGTACCGGTCGATGGCCTCGGTGATCCGGCGCAGCCGCTCGCGCAGCTCGATCTCCTTCTGCCGCCGGACGCCGAACGTCAGCACCGGGATGGCCACGGAGGCGAGGATGCCGACGATGGCCACGACGGTGATCAGCTCGGCGATGGTGAAGCCGCGGTTTCTCATTCGACCTTCGCGCGGCCTCCGGAGACCGTCGACGCCACCGCTTCGCCGCGGATGTTCTTGATGTGCGGGTCGTCGATCACGAGGAACGTGTCGCCGGTCATGCCGCCGCGCACGCGCAGCGCGGCCAGGTCGCCGCCGGAGTTGAAGCGGAGCGGCTGCCCGTCAGACGAGGTCACGCGGATCAGCCCGTGCTCGCCGTCGATCGTGACGACCGGCGGCTTCTGCGGATCGATCTTCATGGCCGGGCCGAACGAGACGTCGGCCACGTTCATCGCCTGCGGGTCGTAGTGCATCACGATCTGATTCGTGCTCAGCCCCTCGACGTCCATGGCCACGAGCGGCCAGAGGCGCTCCTCGCCAGGCTTCAGCGAGATCTGCGCCGGCTGCGCGGCGATGCGCGGCGATGCGGCCACCTGCGGCGTGGCCGCGGCCGCGGCCATGAGCTCCTTCGTCGACGGTTGCGGCGTCTGCGGCGGCAGCTCGTTGCTTCCCTGCGGGCCGGGCGGGGTCGGGTTCGGGCGGGCGAACGGGTTGTTCGGCGCGGAGCCGGGCGTTGGCGCCGTCGGCATCGTCGTCGTCGGCACCGTCACGCGGCCGTCGGTGGCGACGTCGGTCTCGAACTGTCCGGTCGCGCGCGGCGTGAACGGATCGACGGTGGCCTGCGACTCCAGGCGCGGGGAGACGCCGCGGAAGGTGATGTTGTTCTGCGTGCCGACCCACATCGGGGCGACGTCCTCGTCGGTGATGTCGGCGATGCGGATGATGTGCGGCGTCATGGTGAGCATGACGTCGGTGCGGCGCCGGGTGTTGGTGTTCTGCGTGAAGAGGCGGCCGAGGATGGGGATGTCGCCGAGGAACGGCGTCTTCGTGTCGCTGTTGGCGTCGGTCTGCTGGATGAGGCCCGCCAGCACGTTCGTCTCGCCGTCCTTGAGGCGGATCGTGTCCTCGATCGTGCGGGTGAGGAACGACGGCAGGTCCTGCCCGCCGATGTTCTTGTTCGGGCCGACGTCGGAGACTTCGACGGTGAGCTTGAGCGTGACTTCGCGGTTGTGGTGGACGCGCGGCTCCATCGCCACCTTGATGCCGACGTCCTGGTACTGGAACGACGTCACCGGCGAGACCGCGCCGTTCGCGGTGGTGCCGACGCCGATGGAGTTGAACGTGGTGACCGGCACGGGCACGCGCTGGCCGATGTGCAGCGTGGCCTTCTCGCCCTCGGAGATGCGCAGCTCCGGATTGGCCAGCGTCTGCGACTCGCCGGCCGATTTCATGAAGGCGTAGGCGACGCTCGGCAGCGTGAACGTCCAGTTGCCCGACTTGAGGTTGCGCACCGTGCCGAGGTTCACCGGCGGCGGCGCGGTGTTGGCCGTGTCGGTGCTCGTCGGCACGCCGGAGAGGACGCCGTTCGTGCCCTGGATGGCGAAGCCCATCTGCTGCGACTTGTCGAGGTCGATCTGGATCAGCTCCACGTCGACGATGACCTCGGCCTTGGCCTTGTCGTTGGCCTCGATGATCTTCTCGGCGATGCGGACCTTGTCGGCCGTGTCGCGGATGGTGATGGCGTTGAGCGCCTTCAGCGGGAAGACGTTGCGCGCCTCCAGCATCGTGCGCACGACGTTCGTGACCTGCTCGGCGTCGCCGTTCGACAGATAGAACGTGCGGATGACGAGGTCTTCGTAGTCGCGGCGGGCCTGGGGGTTGTCGGGCGCGACGATGATGGTGTGCTCGTCGAGGGCCTTGTAGAAATGCCCGGCCGCCTGCATGACGCGCTCGAGGGCCTGCTGCGCGGTGACGTCCTTGAGCTCGATGGAGATCGGGTCGTTCTTCACGGCCTGATCGAAGAGGATGTTGATGCCGTAGGCGCTGCCGAGGGCCTTGTAGATGTCCTTGACCGGCGTGTCGTGCGGGAAGCTCAGCGAGATCGGCTGGTTCGACGCGGGGTTCAGCACCGGCGGCGCGGCTTTGCTGATCGCGCGCTTCTTGATCTCGGCGATGGAGTTCTTGTCGGCGGCGCGGTTGGCGTCGGTGATGAGCTGGATGACCTTCGACATCTCCACCGCGGCGTACTGATTGGTGGGGTCGAGCTTGACGGTGAGCTGGAGCTCCGTGCCGGCGAGCTGGGCCAGGCGCAGCTGCTCGTCGCCCACGGCCGTGGCCGCGGCGGCGCGGAGGGTCTTCCCCTTTTCGAAGTGGACGCGCGACGCTTCGAGGCGGGCGCGCTGCAGCTCGATCTTCGTGCGGAGGTTGTCGGGATTGAGATCGAGGGCCTTTTCGTACTGCACTACGGCCTCATCCCAATTCTTCAGCTTCTCCGCTTCCTGGGCGCGCTGGTGAGCGTTGTAGCTCGCGCACGAGCCGGCGATGAGCGGCACGGCGATGGCGATGATTGCGGTTCTCAGTCGGTTCATTTCTCTCGCTGTCTCTGACGCGTGGGCCGGGGAAACGTCACGGGCAATTCGTTTCGCATGCCGCCACGGAAAATCAGAAAATTAGAATTCCGAATGCAGAATCGAGAATGCGGGAGGGCCGGGCCAACGGTCTCCCGTTTTCTTCATTCTTCATTCGGAATTCGGATCTTCTAATTTTCCGTGGCCGACTTCCCAAACCACAAAGAACTGACAACATCCGGCCCTTATTGCCCGAGCGGTACGCGGGTGGTCTTGTTCGGCGGGAAGCCGACGAAGGCGATGTCGACGGACTCGATCCCTATGTTCTTCAGGATGAACTTCCCGTCGATCGTCTCGCCGACGCGCACGTTGATGATCTCACCGTTCCCCGAGAACGTGGCGATCGGATTCGCGGCGCTGCCGAACGTGCCGATGTATTTGTACGTGAACTGCGGCGGCACCGGCTCGGGCGGCGGATGGACCTTGGCCACGATGGGCCCCTGCTGGCAGGCGTCGCCCACGCCGTTCTCGTCGATGTCTTTCTGATCGGGGTTGTAGACGTCGGGGCAGTTGTCCCTGAAGTCAGGAATGCCGTCCTTGTCCCGGTCGGGGGGCGGCGGGGGCGGCTTGGGCGGCGGGGGAGGTGGCGGCGGAGGCGGCTCCTTGTACGAGAAGAGATTGCGGTCGCTCTTGTAGCTGCCGCTCTGCATCTCCAGCCAGTCCATGTGAATCGGAGAGACGCCGGACGCGGTCGCCGTGGCGGCGGGCGCGCGCAACGCGGCGCGCTGCGGCGCCGGCGCGGTGCGCACGGGGATGGCCGGTGCGGGCGCGGGCGCCGGCCGGTTCGTCGCGGCGAAGGTGTAGATCGCGAAGATCGCGACAAGCGCCAGCCCGATCGTGGTCCAGGTCTTCCAGTTCATCCAGTCCATCACAACTGTTGATTCGTCTGCCCCGGCGGCGGCGCGGTGGCGCGGAAAATCGTCTTCAACCGCAGGGTCAGCGTCAATGGGCCCGTCGACGCCACGGGCGCCGGTCCCGCTGCCGGCGGCGGGCCGCCCGGCGTCGCCGGCTCCGCCGCTTCGTTGGTGCCGCTGAGCGAGACGGCGTCGATGATCACGAATTGGTCGGAGAGCTCGAGCAGGTTGATGAGGCGGCGGATCTGCGGATACGTCCCCTGCACGGTGAAGCTGATCGTGACGACGTTCGTGCCGGGACCGGCCGCCGTCGTCTTCGCATTCGCATTCGGAACCGCATTCGGGTTCGCGTCCCTCTCCGTTTTGCCGAAGGCGTGGGAGCGGCCGATCAGCTGGCTGGCCTGCTCGAGGCGCTTGACCTCGCTGATCAGCGCCGTGAGCCGCTCGGCCTCGGTGGCCCACTTGTCGTTGTAGATCGTGGCCAGGTCGACCTGCGCCTTGCGGTACGCGGCGATCTGCTGCTCGGTCTTGGCGCGCTCGGCGCGGATGCCGGCCAGGCGCTGCTCGGCGGCGTGCTTGTCCGCCTCGAGCCCTTGCAGGCGGTTCTCGTACTGCACGCGGTAGGTGAAGAAGAAGACCGCGTTGGCGAGGAGGAAGACGCCGAGAATGGCCAGGGGGATGCGCTTCTCTCGCCAGATCATTGGACGCTCCTGGCGATGGTTGGGCGGTAGTCGACGCCGATGCCGAAGTTGTAGCCGTTTCCGGTGTTGTCCTCCGACGTCGGGAACGGCCGCACGAAATGGTTGTCGCGGTTGAAGCGGTCTAGCGTCGTGACCATGCTCGTGCCGGTCTTGCCGACGCAGTTGAGGACGAGGTGCACGAGGCCGTTCTTGTTGAACGAGGGGCTGATCGAGAGGAGACGGACGTCGTCGGGCAGCACGCGCTCGAGGCGGTCGAGGAGCTCGCTCCAGGAGAAGGCGCGCTCGGCCAGGCGCGAGTTCACGTACTGCGCTTGCTCGGTCATGAGCGGGACGTTGATCGAGTGGAGGCGCTGCTGCGAGGTCTGCAGCTTCGTGCGCTCCACGCCGGCCTGGCGCTCCAGCGCGTCGATCTCGTCGCGCGTGGCCTTCGTATCGTGCTGATAGCGGTACCACGTGTCGAGGTTGTTCAGCGCCATCAGCGCCACGAGCAGCCAGCCGATGGCCATCACCGCGATGTACGGACGGTAGTCGCGGTACGGCTTGGAGGCGAGGTTGAGATGGATCGGTTTCACCCGGTGAAGACTCCTGTGCAGGCGGCCAGCTCTGCTTCATACGCTTCGATGCCGCCCGCCGTTTGCTCGGCCACGTCGCGCAGCGACAGCGTACGCACGGGCGCCTGGAACTCCGCGGCGATCGTCTCCGGCAGCGCGGCGTCGACGTCGTTTCCGGCCAGGTAGCAGTTCTCGATGGCGCCGGTCTGCAGCGTGTCGCGCATGTAGCTCGCGGAGAGCTGGATCTCCTGCGCCAGCGAGCGCTCGCCGTTCAGGTTCCGCGAGCGGATGAACAGCGGCTGCGCGCCGCGGAAGACGGCGGTGGTGAAGTCGTGCTCGCGCACGTAGAAGAAGACGCGGTCGCGCGTGGTGGCCGGCTCGCGGAAGGTGATGGCGTTCCAGATGTTGAGGCCGAGCGGCTCGATGAGGACGAGGTCGATGCCGGCCGCGCCGAAGAGCCGCTCCAGATCGACGAGGGTCTTCTCCACGGCGCTGATGACGAGGACCTTCACCTGGGCGCCGCGGGAGATGACCTCGTAGGCGAGGCGCAGCGAGGCCGCGTCGATCGGCATGGTGCGCTTGAGGCTCCAGCGCAGGATCTCCTGCGCCTCGTTCGGATTCTCCGGCAGCGCCTGCAACTCCAGGATGTTGATGCGGAACCACGAGTCGGGAAGGAGGAGCGAGGCCTTGTCCCACCGCCCCGTCTCGAGCTTCAGCCTGCGCAACACCTCGGCGAGGGCCGCCTCATTCTCGATGCGCGGCGTGACGACGTCGGTCACGATCGTCCCCTCGGCGATGCGATAGCTCTTGGCCTGCTGGATCGAGAGCCCGCGCTTCCCCTTCGCCACGCGTGCGTGGATCAGGGAGTCGGAGTCGAGGACGAGGACGTCGGGTGGGAATGCTCTGGCCATGATTTCAGAACGAATTGCGAATACCGAATTGCGAATTGAGAATTAAGAAAGCGAAGCAATTCTCAATTCTCAATTCGGCATTCGCAATTCGGTATTCATCTTTTCTCATTCGACAAACGTCACCTTATTGATCTCTCGCAGCGTCGTCGTCCCTTCCTTCACCTTCAGCAGCGCCGACTCTCTGAGGAAGTTCATCCCTTCCTCTTTCGCGGCCTTCTTGATCTCCGAGGCGGGACGGCGGTCGAGAATCATGCCGCGAATACGGTCGGAGAGGTCGAGAAGTTCCGAGATCGCGGCGCGGCCGTGGAAGCCGGTGCCGTTGCAGTCGATGCAGCCGGCGCCTTCCCAGAACGTCTTGCCGCGGAAGTCGCGCGGGTCGAGGCCCGACTCGACGAGGAACGCGTCGGGGTACGTCACCTCGTGCTTGCACTCCGAGCAGACGCGGCGCACCAGGCGCTGCGCCAAGACGCAGTTGAGCGCGGAGACGAAGTTGTAGAGGTCGACCTTCATGTTCAGGAAGCGGCCGAGGACGTCGACGACGTTGTTCGCGTGCACCGTGGTGAAGACGAGGTGGCCGGTGAGCGCCGACTGCACGGCGATCGCCGCCGTCTCCTCGTCGCGGATCTCGCCGACCATGATCTTGTCGGGGTCGTGGCGCAGGATGGCGCGAAGTCCGCGCGCGAACGTGAGGCCCTTCTTCTCGTTGACGGGAATCTGGGTGATGCCGCGCAGCTGGTACTCGACCGGATCCTCGATCGTGATGATCTTGTCCTCGGAAGACTGGATCTCCGAGAGCGCGGCGTAGAGCGTCGTCGTCTTGCCCGAGCCGGTCGGCCCGGTGACCAGCACCATGCCGTACGGCTCCTTGATGAACTTGCGGAACTTGGCCAGCATCTCCGCGTCGAAGCCGAGCACGTCGAGGCGGAGGTTCTTGAACTCCGAGTTCATCGACTCCTTGTCGAGGATACGGATGACCGAGTCCTCGCCGTGCGCGGTGGGGACGATGCTGACGCGGAAGTCGATGGTGCGGCCGGTGATGCGCAGCTTGAAGCGGCCGTCCTGCGGCACGCGCTTCTCGGCGATGTCGAGCTCCGACATGACCTTGATGCGGCTGATGATCGTGGAGTGGTGGCGCTTGTCGATCGGGTCGAGCGCTTCGTAGAGCACGCCGTCGATGCGGTACTTGACGACGACCTCGTTGTCGCGCGTCTCGATGTGGATGTCCGAGGCCCGGCGCTGGATGGCGTTGAAGACGATGGAGTCGACGAGCTTGATGATCGGCGACGACTCCTGCTGCGTGATCGAGTCGATCGTCAGCGTCTCTTCGCCCTCGTCGTCCTCGCCGATGAGCTGCATGCGGAAGCCCTCGGTGGCCTCGTCGAGGACGCGCTGGGTCGACTCCGACTTCTGCAGCTTGTCGCGGATCGCTGCCGGCGACGCGACCTTGACGCGCAGCGGCGCGCCGAGGAGGAGCTCCAGCTCGTCGAGCTTGAGCACGTCCGTCGGGTCGCCGACGACCACGGAGATCCGCCCGTCCTCCCGCTTCTCCGGCAGGAACTGGTAGCGGATCATCAGCTCCAGCGGGACGTTGCGGAAGAGCTCGTGATCGACCTGGAAGTGGTCGAGGTCGATGTACGGGAAGCCGTACTGCTCCGCCAGGCGCCGCGCGCGCGCGGTTTCGCCGGTGGGGTCGGTCTTGTACAGCGTGCGGGGATCAGTGGCCATGGCAGTTATCCCTGTCCAACGTTGCTGAGCTGGAACAGCGGCAGATAGAACGCGTAAAGAAGGACGGCGATGATGGACCCCATGAAGACGAGGATGATCGGCTCGATGGCCGCCACGACGCGCTGCAGTCTGGCTTCGATTTCCTCATCGTAGAACTCGCTCACGTTGGCGAGCATTTCCGTCAGCGCGCCGGTCGACTCGCCGACCTTGATCATCTCGATGGCCAGGTCGCTCATCGCTCCGGTCTGCTCGAGGGAGTGCCACAGCGGCTCGCCCTCGCGCACGTTCTGCACGATGCCGAAGATCTTCTTGGAGATCATCTGATTCGTCACCGACTGCGAGGCGATCTCGATAGCCGGCACCATGGGCGTGCCGCCGCTCAGCAGGGTGCCCAGCGACTGCGTGAACTGCATGATGGCGAAGCGGTGAAAGATCCCCCCGATGAGCGGGATGCGGAGCTTGAACCGGTCGAAGGTGACGCGCCCCGTGGTCTGCACCCACCGCCGCGCCAGAACGATGACGCCGGCCACGACGATGACGGTGATGATGAAGTTGTGGTTCAGCGTCGTGGAGATGTCGATCATGAACTGCGTGAAGGCCGGAAGCTTGGCGTTGAAGCCGGTGTAGAACTCGGCGAACTTCGGGATGACTTTGATGAGCATCACGAAGACCATGGCGATGGAGAGACAGACGAGCACGGCAGGGTAGATGAGGGCCGTGGTGACGCGCTTGCGCAGCGCGACGATCATCTTCTGATAGCGGAGAAAGCGGCGCAGGACGCCCTCGAGGTCGCCGGAGCGCTCGCCCGCGCGCAGCGAGGTCGAGTAGATGGGCGGGAACTGGGGGCCGTACGAGGCGAAGGCGTCGGAGAGGGCCACGCCCGACTTGATCTTGTCGCGGACGTCGACGAGGACTTCCTTGAAGCGCAGGTTCTTCTGCCGCTCCAGCATGATGTCGAAGGACTGCAGGATCGGCAGGCCGGCCTTGACCAACGCCAGGAGCTCCTGGTTGAAGGTGAGGAAGCGCTCGGTGGAGATGATCTTCCGCGAGCGGGGGAGGAGGTCGCGCAGGGAAAGCTTGCCGCGCTTGGCGTCGAAAACGTGCATCCCCTGGCGGCGGAGCTCTTCCTCGGCCTCGCGCGCGGAGAGGGCGTGCACGTTCTTGTCGATGACGTGGCCGTCGGGCGTACCGACTCTGACGATGAATTCGGGCATTCCGGTTCCTACGACGATTCGCGGGGCTCGAACGTTCCGGGCGAACTTAGAACCGGCCCTGTGAGAGGGCGATTCCTCGGACGACTCAGGACTTATACTTTCGCCTTCATGCCCCGAACATTCTGCCTGGCGCTGGTGAAGCCATCGCATTACGACGACGACGGCTACGTCATCCAGTGGCTTCGCTCGGCGATCCCGTCGAACTCGCTGGCGGCGCTCTACGGCCTGGCCCGCGACTGCGCGGAGCGCCGCGTCCTCGGCGACGACGTCGCCCTCGACATCCACGCCTTCGACGAGACGAACTCGCGCATCCGCCCCGAGCGCCTCGCGGCGATGATCGAGAAGGCCGGCAGCGGCATGGTCATGCTCGTCGGCGTGCAGTCCAACCAGTTCCCGCGCGCTCTCGACCTCGCCCGCCCGCTCCGCGCCCGTGGCATCCAGGTCGCCATCGGCGGCTTCCACGTCTCCGGCACCACGAGCATGCTCGGCGGCGTCGACGCGGGGCTCGACCGGGCCCGGGCGATGGGGATCACGCTCTTCGCCGGCGAAGCCGAGGGACGCCTGGAGACGATCCTGCGCGACGCCGCGGACGGCGCGCTCGAGCCGTTCTACAACTACATGGCCGACCTGCCGAACATCGCCGGTACGCCCATCCCGCTCATCACCGCCACGCGCGCCTCGCGCACCGCCGGCGGCCTGACGAGCTTCGACGCCGGCCGTGGCTGCCCGTTTCAATGCTCGTTCTGCACGATCATCAACGTGCAGGGGCGCAAGTCGCGCAAGCGCTCGCCCGACGACATCGAGCAGATCGTCCGCGAGAACGTCAAGCAGGGGCTGACGAGCTTCTTCATCACCGACGACAACTTCGCGCGCAACCAGGAGTGGGAGCCGATCCTCGACCGCCTCATCGAGATGAAAGAGCGCGAGGGGATCAAGCTCCACCTCGTCATCCAGGTCGACACGCTCTGCCACCGCATCCCGAACTTCATCGAGAAGTGCGCGAAGGCCGGCGTGAAACGCGTCTTCATCGGCCTCGAGAACATCAACCCCGACAGCCTCGCCGGCGCGAAGAAGCGCCAGAACAAGATCACCGAGTACCGGAAGATGCTGCTGGCCTGGAAGGACGCGCGGGTCATCACCTACGCCGGCTACATCCTCGGCTTTCCCGGCGACACGGTCGACTCGATCCGCGCCGACATCGAGATCATCAAGCGCGAGCTCCCTGTGGACATGCTCGAGTTCTTCTTCCTCACGCCGCTGCCCGGCTCCGAGGATCATCAGAAGCTCGTGCGCGCCGGCGTGGAGCTCGATGCGGACCTCAATCGCTACGATCTCAACCATTCCTGCGCGCCGCATCCGCAGATGCCGCGCGAAGAGTGGGAGCGCGCCTATCGCGTGGCCTGGGACACGTACTACACGATGGAGCACATGGAGACGGTGCTCCGCCGCGTGGCCGCGAAACGCGGGAAGGTGAGCAACACGGTGCTGCTGCTGACGTGGTTCAAGGGCTCGATCCACATCGAGAAGATCCACCCGCTCGAAGGCGGCTTCTTCCGCCTCAAGTTCCGCCGCGACCGCCGCCCCGGCTTCCCGATCGTGCCGGCGTGGCGCTTCTATCCGCAGTACGTCTTCGAGACGGCGGCGAAGATGCGGCGCTGGGCGTCGCTCTACTTCGGCCTCCACCGCATCTACGCCCGGATCAAGCGCGACGCGAACCGGCTGGCGTACATGGACCTCGCCCTCACGCCCGTGACGGACGACGAGGCCGAGACGCACGAGCTCTACCACGCCCACGTAAAGTTGGGGTCACATCTGGAAAATCAACTTAACGCGGCCGCGCGTTAAGTTGATTTTCCAGATGTGACCCCAACTTAAACCGTGCTGAGGTAGCGCAGGCCCGAGTCGGCGGCGATCGTGACGACGCTCTTGCCCGCGCCGAGGCGCTCGGCGAGGCGCAGCGCGGCCACGACGTTCGCGCCGGTGGAGATGCCGGCGAAGACGCCCTCCTCGCGCGCCAGGCGGCGGGCCATCGCCTTCGCCTCCTCCGTCGATACCGGCTGGACCTCGTCGACGAGCTCCGGCTGCCACAGCGGCGGCGTGAAGCCGAGGCCGATGCCTTCGATCCGGTGCGAGCCGGGCGCGCCGCCGGAGAGCACCGCCGACTCCGCCGGTTCCACCGCGACGATGCGCACGCCGCGCTCGTGCGCCCGCAGCGCCCGCGTCACGCCGTGCAGCGAATGCGCGGTGCCGACCGCGTGCACGAACGCGTCGACCTCGCCGCCGCTCTGCCGCCAGATCTCCTCGCCGAGCGGGAGGTAGCCGCCGATCGCGTCGTGGTTGCGCAGCTGGTCGCAGTACCAGTGTCCGGGGCGCTCGCTGATCTCCGCCGCGGTGCGGATCATCGCCTGGATCAGCGCCGCGTTGATCCCCTTGTTCTCGCTGCGGACGTCGGTGATGTGCGCGCCGTACGCCTCCATCGTCCGCCGCTTCTCTTCGCTGAAGGCATCAGAGAAGACGATCTCGATCGAGTAGCCCTTGGCCGCGCAGACGAAGGCGAGGGAGATGCCGGTCGTCCCGGCGGTGTACTCGACGACCGTGCCGCCCGGCCGCAGCCGCCCGTCCGCCTCGGCGGCCTCGATCGCCGCGCGGGCCATGCGGTCTTTCATGCTGCCGGTCGGATTCGCCGCTTCGAGCTTGATCAGCAGCCGCGCCGCGCCGGGCGGAACGATGCGGCGGAGCTCGACGAGCGGCGTGTTGCCGATGCCGTCCAATGCCGACATGGCGCGGCAGTTTAGCGCGTACCATCGGCGCGTGAAAGCCGCGCTCGCGATCGTCCTGGCGTTGGCGCTGCCGCGCGCCGCGTCGCTCGATCGCGCGCAGAAGCTTCTGTGGGAGCATCGCTACGCCGAGGCCGCGATCCTCTATCGCGACCTGCTGCGCCGCGCGCCGGACGACGCCGACGCGCGCAAGGGCCTGGCCACGGCCGAGTATTGGAGCGGCGACTTCCGCGCGGCGCTGCGCGACTACGAGATCGTCCTGCGCGCGTGGCCGAACGACGCCGAGGCGCGCAAGGCCGTGAGCGACCTCCGCGCGGCCAGCGCGCCGGTCGTCGTCGCCGAGACCGCGGCCGTCCGCGACGACCAGCCGCTCCGCCGCGCCGTCGCCAGCACCGCGTATACGCAGTTCGTCGATCCGCTGACGAAGTGGACGGCGACGGCCGGCGCGTACGCGCTCAGCGCCGGCGCGCGCGCGAGCGCGCCGTTCGCGAGCCTCGGCATCGACGCCGTGCTCCCGGCGCAGCACCTCCATCCCGCCGCTACGCTCCGCGTCTTCCGCTTTCCGGACGGCGAGGCGAAGCTCCTCGGCGGCGCCACGCTCGCGCGCGGCGCGTTCAGCGCGAGCGTCGATCGCCACGAGCTCCTCTACACCGCGTCGTCGCTGCAGTCGCATCCGTACGAGACGACGGCGACGCTGGCGTGGAAGCCGGGCGACGACGCCGCCGTGGCGCTGCACGAGATCCGCTACTTCGACGCCAACCGCGGGCGCGCCGCCGAGGGATACCGGCTGATGCGAGTGAGCGACGCGCTTTCCCTCGGCGCCTCCGCCGCGTATCGCGACACCGACGAAACCCGTTTCGACGGCGTGCGCTACGACCCGTACTGGACGCCGCGAAACCTCTTCGAAGCGCGCGCCGTCGTCGCCGCGGCCGTCAAGGCGCTGCGCTTCCACGCCGACGGCGGCTGGGGGCGCGAGTCGTCGCGCAGCTATCACCCGTGGCGCGCGTCGATCGACGCCAACGTCCCGCTCCGCGCCGCGTTCACCGCGACGATCGGCCTCGAGCGCCAGTCCACCGCCTTCTACCGCGCCGACGCCGTCCGCCTCGGCGTCAGCGGCCGCCTGTGACGATGTGGAGCGACGACGAGCTCTTTCAGCATCGCCGCGCCGCGCCGCTCACGACGACATCGCGCGTCATTCTCGGCGTCCTGATTTTCTTCGGCCTGCAGAGCGTCGTCCTCTTCGCCTGGTGGTGGTTCCGCGCGGAGCACGTCAGCAACGCGCTGCTCTTCGTGCTGCTGTCGGCGGCGGTCTGGTACGGCGTCTTCCGCATCGTCGTCGGCTGGTACAACGTCTTCCACATCGCGCAGCCGCCGCCGGCGCGCGCGCCGGGTGGCCTGCGCGTCGCCGTCTTCATCACGAGCTCGCCCGGCGAGCCGTACGAGATGTTCGTCCGCACGCTCGCCGCGGCGCGCGCCATCGAGTATCCGCACACCACGTACCTTCTCGACGACACGCGCGACCCGCGCTTCGCGGAGCTCGCGCGCGACATGGGCGCCGTCCACCTCGAGCTCGTCGGATTCCCCGGCGCGAAAGCGGGGAAGATCAACGCCGCGCTGGCGCGGACGAGCGAGGACTTCATCCTCGTCCTCGACCCCGACCACATCCCCTTCCCGAACTTCTTCGAGCCGGTGCTCGGCCACTTCGACGACGAGCGCGTCGGGTTCGTGCAGGTCGCGCAGGCGTACTACAACCAGCCGCGATCGTTCGTCGCGCGTGCCGCGGCGGAGCAGACGTACGCGTTTTACGGCCCGATCCTGCAGGGCATGCACGGCACCGGCACGGCCGTGGCCATCGGCGCGAACTGCACGTTTCGTAGGCGCGCGCTGGAGTCGATCGGCGGCCACGGCGTCGGCCTGGCCGAGGACCTCGTCACCGCGATCCGCCTCCACGCCGCCGGCTGGACGTCCGTCTACGTCCCCGAGATCGTCGCGCGCGGCCTCGTCCCCGAGGACCTCGGCTCGTTCGTCAAGCAGCAGCTCAAGTGGGCGCGCGGCGTCTTCGACGTCCTCTTCAACGAATACCCGCGCGCGTTCCGGCGGCTGACGGCGCACCAGAGGCTCTCGTACCTGATGATCGGGACGTACTACCTCGTCGGCCTGACGACGCCGGTCTACCTGCTGATCCCGGCCGTCTACCTCTGGACCGGCGTCCAGCCGGCGGCGATGTTCCTCTCCGAATACCTCCGGCACGCCCTGCCGGTCGGCCTCTTCGGCTGCATCCTCTATTTATATGCGCAGCGCTGGCTGTGCGATCCGCCGCGCGAACGCGGCTGGCATTGGCGCGGGATGCTGCTGAAGGTCGGCTGCTGGAGCGTCTACCTGCACGGCCTGGTGCTCGCGTTGCTCGGCGTGGCGGTGCCGTACATCCCGACGGCCAAGTCGCGGCAGCGCGGCAATTTCTGGCGAATGGCGGCCGTTCCGCTCATAGTTATTTTCGGCTCTGTCGCGACGCTCGCGGCCGTCCTCTACCGCCGGCTCATCGTGATGCCGGAGGCGGAGGTGAGGATCACGACCGAGGTCGCGGCGGGGATGATCGGCTTTCTGATGACGAACGTGGCGTTCATGGGCGGGCGGCTCTATGCCGCCTGGAAGGATCGCGCGCGATGACGCGGCGCTACCAGTTCGGCTTCTTTGCGCTCGGATGGCTGCTGCTGATCGGCATCGTCGTGCAGCGTGGCTTCGACGGCGCCTTCGGCCGGAGCTTCGCCGCCGTGCACGACAGCATCGTCGGCATGGAGCAGTCGCTCTCCGACCGCGAGGCGACGGCGCGGCAGCGCGTCCAGCCGCACTCGCGCCGCGACGACGTGGCGCACCTCTATCCGTCGTTCACCGCCGCCACGCTGCGCAACCCGCCGCGCATGCTGTGGGGCGCGTACGACGGCGGGCTGCCGGAGTCGTTCGCCGGCGTCAGCGCCTTCGAGCAGCGCGTCGGGCAGCCCTTCGCCATCGTGTCGATCTATCAGGCCTGGGGCGACCGTCCCGACGAAGCCGACTTCCCGCTGCGCGCCGTCGCCACCATCGACCGCCTCGGCTCCGTCCCGATGATCACCTGGGAGCCGTGGGTGAAGGACTTCGACCGCCCGAACCTCCCGAAGGATCGCGAGTACGCGAGCCTCGCGGCGATCGCGCGCGGCGACTACGACTTCTACATCGCGCATTGGGCCACCGCCGCGGCGCGCTACGGCAAGCCGGTCTATCTCCGCTTCGCGCACGAGATGAACGACCCGTACCGCTATCCGTGGGGCCCGCAGAACGGCAACCGTCCCGACGACTTCATCGCGGCGTGGAAACACGTCCACCTCGTCTTCGACAAGATGAGCGCGACGAACGTGCTGTGGGTCTGGTCGCCGCACATCTCGATGCCGTGGTTCGAGTATTACTACCCGGGCGATCAGTGGGTCGACTGGATCGGCACCGGCGTGCTGAACTACGGCGACGTCGCGCCGTGGTCGCGCTGGTGGACGTTCCATCAGATCCTGGAGAAGGCGTATCCGGCGCTCACGAAGCTGCGCAAGCCGATCATGATCACGGAGTTCGGCAGCGTGACGAGCGGCGGCGACGCGGCGCGCTGGTACGAGCAGGCCTTCCACGACGTGCGCGACAAGTACGGCGCCGTGCGCGCGATCGTGTTCTTCAACCAGGCCCACGACGCGACGCTGTCGGCGACGCCGCTGAACTGGAGCCCGCTGCAGGAGGCGCGCGCCGCGCGCGCCGTGGCGGAGGGGATGGCGCGATGAAGAATGCAGAATGCAGAATGCCGAATGCAGCATCAAAAGCGGATCCATTCTGCATTCTGCATTCCGCATTCTGCATTGTGCTCCTCCTCCTCGCCACGGCCGCGAACGCTGCGACGATCTCCGGCACCGTGGCGAATGACCGCGGCGCGCCGCTGGCCGGCATCACCGTCGCCGCGTACACGATTACGGGGGTGCTGCAGACGTCGGCGCCGGACACGACCGCCGGGACGTATTCGCTGACTGTGCCGAGCGGCACGTATCGCCTGCTCGCCTACGATCCGAGCGGCGCCTGGGCAACGTCGTTTTACGACGACGCCGAGTCGTTCGAGACGTCGGCGCCGGTGAGCGTGACGTCATCGGCGGCGAACATCAATTTCCGCCTCGTCGCTGCCGGCTTCGCGGCAGGCAGCGTCACCTCGGCGCCGGGCAGCGGCTTGTACAAGATGACCGTCGCCGCCTACAACGCGGATGGCACGCGCCGCGGCTTCACCACGACCGACGTGAGCGGCGCGTACAAGCTCGCGCTGCCGCCCGGCACGTACAAGATCGCCGCGTACGACGAGGCGCTCGACTACGCCACGACCTTCTTCGACGGCGCGGCAACGTACGCCGCGGCGACATCAGTGGCGATCGCCGCGGCGCAAACGGCGGCCGTGAACGTGCAGCTCCCGCTCGCCGCGAAGCTGACGGGGGAGATCTACGACCGCGCGACGACCGCGGCGCTCGGCGGGATGCGCGTGACGGCGTACGCAGATGACGGCAGCGTCGCCGCGCAGATGATCGCCGACAGCTTCGGCAAGTACGCCATGGCCGCGCGGCCGGGATCGTTCCGCCTCGTGGTCGACGCTCCGGGGGGCAACTACGCGACGACGTTCGTCCCCGACGCGGAGTCGTTCTCGACGACGCCGCCGGTGACGGTGCACGGCGGCGAGACGCTGCACAGCGTCATCACGATGCAGCGCGGCGGCCGCATCGCCGGCCGCATCACCGATCGCGCCACCGGCGCCCCGCTCGCCGGCATCACCGCGGCCGCGTACAACGCCGACGGCACGACGCGCGCCTCGGCGGCGAGCGACGCCGCCGGCGCCTACGCGATCGTCGTCCCGCCCGGCGACTACCGGGTCGGCGCGTTCGACGCCGCGCTCGTCTACCTCCCGCAGTTCTACCTCGCGCAGCCGCTCTTCGTGAACGCGAGCGTCGCGCACGTGCTCGCGCTGCAGACCGCCGGCGGCTTCGACTTCGCGCTGGCGAAGGGCGCGCGCGTGGCCGGCCGCGTGACGGCGCGCTCGACGTCGGCGCCGCTCGGCGCGATGACGGTGGGCGCCTACGACGCGAGCGGCCGCCTCCTCGCCTCGGCCGCGACGGACGCCGGCGGCAACTACGCGCTGCTCCTCGTGCCGGCGACGGCAAAGCTCCTCGCCTTCGATCCCGCGCTGCGCTACGCGACGGCCTACTACCTCGGCGCGGCGACGTTCGCGTCGACGCCGTCGCTGCCGCTCGCCGAGGGGTCGGCAACGACGGCCGACTTCGCGCTGCCCGACGCCGGCCGCATCTCCGGCAGCGTCGCCGACGCCGCGACCGGCACGCCGCTCGCCGCGATGCAACTCCTCGTCTACGACGCGTCGTTCCAGACGATCGCCGAGACGAGCACCGACGCCGCCGGCAGCTTCCGCGTCGCCGTCCCCGCCGGCGCCTACACGATCGCCGCCGCCGACCCCGCCCGCCGCTACGCCGGCGCGGCGTACGCCTCGACGATCAACGTCGCCGCCGGCCAGGACGTCGGACCGTTCCCGATCCGCCTCGCGATCGCTGCGGTAACGCCCGCGGGCCGGCATCGCGCCGTGAGCCACTGACGCGCGTCTTCGAGGGCGGCCGTGCCGCCCCCCTCCCTTGTCAGTGCGGGAAATGCGGCTTCCGGTTCCTCTATCATTAGAGACACACAACCTACAACCGAGGGCACCTCATGAACGCACCGGCGCTGCATTCCCGTTTCGGTCTGGCGTTGTCTGGCGGTGGTTTCCGGGCTTCCTTTTTCCATCTCGGCGCCCTGCGGCGTCTGGCGGAGCTCGATTTGCTGCGTCATGTCACCGACATCTCGACGGTCTCCGGAGGATCGATCGTCGCGGCGCATTACTACCTTCACTTCAAACGAATCTTCGAGCGGCAGAACGGCGTCCTCCTGCGCGAGCACTACATGGAGATCGTCGACGCCGTCGAGAAGGAGTTTCTCAGGGGAAATCGCGCCGATCTTCGCAACCGGCTGTTGATGAGCCCTCTCACGCATCTGAGCGCCCTCATGTTCGGCCGCGGCTATGGCCCTCGCATGGCGCAGCTCTACACGAAGTACTTCTACCGCGACGTCACCGAGGAGATCTTCGGGAAATCGCAGCTATCGGGCGCCAAGTCATGGATAAAAAACGGCATTCCTCTGCACCGCGCCATCACCATCCTTCCGGATCAGAACGTTACCGACCGCCTGCCGAACAAGAGCAGCAGCTATCCGAACTCCGGCGAGGTCGAGCCGCCGCTGGCTGACTTCAACCGCAAAGCGGGGTACGCGACGATTCCGCGTCTCCTGATGAACGCCACCTGCCTCAACACGGGTGGGCCGTTTCACTTCCTGTTGAACGAAGTCGGAGGCCCGGAGAGCGGCTACGTGCGCTACGACGAGCTTTTCATGCTGCTGCAGTACAAGGTGCTGATCAGCAGCGTGCGGCAGGACTCGTTCACTACCGAATTTCTGGCGTCGGCAATGAAGCGTGCCCTCGACTTTGGTGCGGAGCTGGAGCGTAACTACGCCGAGATGCCGCCGACGGCGTTCTCGGACGGCTTCCCGGCGGCCACGGAAGAACATCTTCGCATCTACATTGCGGCCAAAGAGCGGCTGACGCTTGGTGACGTTCCGCCGACCGCGGCGTCATGGACTTCTCAACGATTCGGCATCGAGGCGACGACAGCAGTAACCCGGTGGATCATTGGCAATGACGCATGGTTCGCGATGCGCCATCTGCTCGAGTGCGACTTCGGCAAACTGCGGCGGGTGAAGGTCGCGGCCTGGAACCTGCTCGACGATCGCGGCTGGCTGCAGCCGAACCGCGGCGGATGGACGCGCGACGATTACGAGCGCGACTTCTGGCGCGCGCTGCGGAATATCGACAAGACGATCGCCGCCAAGTTTCAGAGCGGTGGCGAACCGGACCTGCGCGACTTGACTACATTCCTGCTGCACGTCTATTACTTTCGAAGCGCCGAGGCGCTGGGATGGGAGGCGCCGCGTGCGTTGCGGAAGTTGACGTTGTCGCACGCCGTCGCGGCCTCGGCGAATTTCCCGCCAGTCTTCACGCCGTTTAAGATTTTCAACCTCTACGATGCCGGGCGCTTCGACGGGCTGTCGCTCACCGACGGCGGCGTCCACGACAATCAAGGCGTCGACGCGCTGCTCGACGGCGGATGCGCCTACATCATCGTCAGCGACGCCGGCGGCCTGGTCCGCCAGGAGTATCGGCCGGCCGACGCGCGGCTGCCGATGATGGACCGGGTCATCGACCTGCTGATGGGCGGCGTCCGACGCGCCTTGATGAATGGTCTGGAGCGGAATGTCGAGGTGGCGAAGCTCGCCGCCGGAACGCACGCCGCGGCGGCCGGCGATCCGGACGTGGAACGAATCCGGGAGAGCACTCTGCTGCAGAGCGCCGCGATCTTTCACATGACGTCGAATCCGCTCGAAGGCTCCGCCAACGGTCTGCCCGGCTTCGCCCAGCGCGAAGTCGCGCATATCCGGACGGATCTCGACGCGTTTACGGAGTTGGAGTCGGGGGCGCTGCGGCACCAGGGATATCAGCTCGCCGATCGCTACGTGCAGTGGTTCGCGAAGAACCCGCCGTTCGGATCGCCCGACGCGCACGTGCCGCCTCCCGTGCGTCCCGTTCCGAACCTGCCGGTGTATGCGGAACGAAAGCACCGGCGCCTGCTCGATGCGGGCTCGCATCTGGCGGGACGATTCTCGGCGGCACACCCGCTCCTCGCCGCGTCGATCGCCGCGATCTTCGCGCTGGTGATGTGGATCGTTCCGCATCCGACATTCGGCGATTTGCGCGAGGCGTTCGAGCACGACTTCGGCGAGGCGCCGCAGCAGGGTGCCGTCATCCATGCCCTCGGCGCGGTCAGCTCCAGGATCGAGTTGCTGTCCGGCCGGAATGCGATCGCCGTCATCGTCGGCCTTTGGGCCATCGTGATGCTCTTCCGCGAAGCGGTGCGCCGATACCGGAACCGCACGTCGAAGTCGCTCGTGACCGTCGGCGGCGAGGTGTGGAAAGGCCGCCTCCGCTGGGCGGTTTCGCTGTTGACGCGGCCCGTCAATCTCGTCTCGCTCTTCTGCGCGATCGTCTTCACGCTCACGCTCGAGGTGAAATGGCTGTTCGGAATTCTGCCGCTCTGGTGCGTTCCTCTGGGACTCTTCTTCGTTTTCATTCATTACGTGTTCACGTCGCTGTGGCTCAGGGCAGGGCGCCTGCCTCGGCCGCCGGCGCCGCTGCGAACTACCGTGCGAGCGGCGCTGGCCGGGCGAGCGTGAATTCGCCGTAGCGGTATCGCGCCGTGAGCCACTGACGCGGCTACAATTGCCGCGTCCAAATGGCCCTCTTCTCCTCCGACGTCAAGGACACGGTCAAGCGTCTCGCCAACAAGGAGTTCGCCACGACCGAGGAGCGCGACGAGCTGCTCGTGCGGCTTGCCTCGGCCGACGGGCTGCGCGCGCGCGACGTCGTCTGGATGCTCTTCCGTCCCGACCGCGCCCTGCGCGATGCCGGCGCGAAGATCCTGCCGCGCCTCGCCGACGCGGAGACGCTCGACGTCTTCCTGGCCGAGGCGAAGGCAAAGCCGGAAGCGGCCATGCGCGCGGCCAGCGCCGTCTTCTTCGGCCTCGGCCTGCCCGGCATCGAGCAGCGCCTCGGCCAGATCCTCACCGCGCCGGAGACCAAAGAGCTGCGCGACGTCCAGCAGACCGCGCGCCGGCTCGTGCTGGAGATGCCGCCGAGCAAGGCCCTCGAGGCGCTGCTGTGGAGCCTCGAAGCCAGCGCCGTCGACGACCGCCAGGGCATCGTCGACAAGCTCGCCCAGCTCGACGTCGACCCGCGCTCGCTGCCGCGCTGGCAGCAACTCGCGCGCGACGGCGAGCGCGGCATCGCCGACCGGGCCCTCGAAGTCATCGCCACGAAAGCGCCCGGCGCCGCCGTGCCGCTCCTCGTCGAGCGGCTGCCGAGCGCCTCGTACACGGTCCAGCAGACCATCGCCGAGGCCCTCAAGCGCGTCGCCGCGCAGCGCGGCCCCGAGTTCGCCGATCAACTGCTGCCGCTCGTCGCCTCGGGACAGGCCGCCACGCGCACGGCCGTGCTGAAGATCCTCGTCGGCATCGGCAACCGCCACGACGTCATCAAGCGCTACGTCAGCTTCGCGCGGACGCTGCCGGGCTTCGTGCGCGGGCGGGCCATCGACTCGCTGCGCGAATTCGGCGACGAGCTCATCGAGCCGATGATCGAGCTCCTCGGCGACGCCGACGAGGAGACGCGCGGCGCCGCCATCGGCATCGCCAGTGTCTTCGACGACGCCCGCATCGTCCCGTCGACCATCCCGCTGCTCAAAGACGCCGACTGGTGGATCCGCATCGCCGCCGCCGACACCCTTGGCCGGCTCCGCGACGCACGCGCCGTCGAGCCGCTCATCGCCGCGCTCGCCGACGCCGACGTCCGCTGGACCGCGGTCGAGGCCCTCGGCCGCATCGGCGATCCGCGCGCCCTCAACGCCCTCGGCAAGATGCTGGCCGACCCCGCGCCGAACGTGCGCATCGAAGTCCTCGACGCGCTGAAGGGATTCGCGCATCCGCAGGTGCCGCAGGTCGTGACGAAGGTGGCCACGAGCGACGCCGACCGCAACGTCCGCGCGCATGCGCTGGCCATCCTCGACGAGCTCTCGCGCGACGAGGCGGCCAAGGCCCAGGCCGCCGGCGTGCGCGAGCAGGCCTTGAAGGCGCGCTCGGCGCAGGGCGAGCCGCGGCTGCACACGTTCCTCATCAACACCCGCAACAGCGGCGCGTCGGACTTCCACCTCACCGTCGGGCAGCCGCCGGTCGTGCGCGTGGCCGCGGAGCTGCTGCGCGCGCAGGCCGAGCCGTTCACGGAGCAGGACACCGAGGCCATCCTGCGCGAGATCCTCACCGAGCCGCAGTGGGAGACGCTGCAGGCGCAGCACCAGCTCGACTTCTGCTACACCATCCCGCAGGCAGGCCGATACCGCGGCAACGTCTTCGTCGACCACCACGGCTACCACGGCGTCTTCCGCGTCATCCCCGACATGCCGCCGACGATCCAAGAGCTCGGCCTGCCCGCGCACCTCGCGGAGATCGCCGACTATCACCAGGGCCTGGTGCTGATCTGCGGCCCGTCGGGCTCGGGAAAGTCGACGACGCTGGCGGCGCTGGTGAACCTCTTCAACGAGACGCGGCACGACCACATCATCACGCTCGAGGATCCGGTCGAGTTCGTCCATCCGTTCAAGAACTGCCTGATCAACCAGCGCGAGGTGGGGACGCACACGCAGTCGTTCGCGCGGGCGCTGCGCGCGGCGCTGCGCGAGGACCCGGACGTCATCGTCATCGGCGAGCTGCGCGACAACGAGTCGATCTCGCTCGCCCTCACCGCCGCGGAGACGGGGCACATCGTCCTCGGCACGCTCAGCTCGACGTCGGCGCCGAAGGCGGTCGACCGCATCCTCTCCAGCTTCCCCTCGGACGAGCAGCCGCAGATCCGCGCGTCGCTCTCCGAGTCGCTCAAGTTCGTCATCGCCCAGCGCCTCCTGCCGGCCAAGAGCGGCCGCAAGCGCGTGGCCTGCTTCGAGGTGCTGAAGGGGACGACGAACGTCTCCAGCATGATCCGCGACGAGAAGACGTATCAGCTCTACTCGGCGATGCAGGTCGGCCGCGCGGCCGGCAACCAGACGTTCGACGAGGCGCTCAAGGACCTCGTGCGCCGCGAGCAGATCGCGCCGGAGACGGCGTACATGGCGGCGCTGAAGAAGGAAGACTTCGAGCCGCTGGTGAGCGCGGAGTTCCTGCGGGGGGTGCGGTGATGGGGCCACGTCATGCTGAGGCGCGCAGACGCCGAAGCATCTCGAGATGCAACGGTGTCGCATCCGGAGATCCTTCGCCGTCTGCGCGGCTCAGGATGACGAACGGGGGGGTGCGGTGATGCAGAAGATCGACCGCTTCCTCCGCCTCATGAACGACCACGGCGCGTCCGACTTCCACCTCACCGTCGGGCGCCCGCCGATGCTGCGCGCCTCGGGGACGATGGAGACGATCCGCTATCGCGTCATCACCGACGCCGACTTCAACGACATGATGGAGCGCGTCACGCCGGAGCGCATCTGGAACGACTACGTCCGCACCGGCGACGTCGACTTCTCCTACGAGATCCCCGGCGTGGCGCGCTACCGCGTCAACCTCTTCCGCCAGCAGCGCGGCGCCGGCGCGGTTTTTCGGGTCATCCCGACGAAGATCCTCAGCATCGAGCAGCTCGGACTTCCCGAGCAGATCCGCCGCGTGGCCGAGATGCGCGCCGGCCTGGTGCTGATGACCGGGCCGACCGGCTCGGGCAAGTCGACGACGCTCGCCGCGATCATCGATCTGATCAACGAGACGCGGGCGCTGCACGTGATCACGATCGAGGATCCGATCGAGTTCGTGCATCCGAACAAGAAGTGCCTCATCCACCAGCGCGAGATCGGCGCGCACGCCACGTCGTTCGCCGAGGCGCTGAAGGCGGCGGGGCGGGAAGACCCCGACATCATCCTCGTCGGCGAGATGCGCGACCTGGAGACGATCCAGATGGCCCTCAGCGCCGCCGAGCGCGGCACGCTCGTTTTCGGGACGCTGCACACGAACAACGCGGCCAAGACCATGGACCGCGTGATCAGCGTCTTCCCCGCCGGCGAGCAGGAAGGCATCCGCAACGTCCTCGGCGACACGATCCGCGCCGTCGTCGCGCAGCAGCTCCTGCCGAAGCTCGAAGGCGGCCGCGTGGCCGCGCTGGAGATCCTCTTCGCCTCGCCCGCCATCGGCAACATGATCCGCGAGGGGAAGACGGCGCAGGTGACGTCGGCCATCCAGACCGGCGTGAAGGAAGGGATGATCGACATGGACACGTCGATCAAGCGCCTCTTCGAAGAAGGGAAAGTCAGCGCCCGCGCCGCCTACGACAAGGCCATCGACAAGGAGCTGTTCAAGGACGCGCTCGCTGCCGAAGGCGCGAGCGCGTAGGACGGTCGCCCTTTGCGATTGGCCAAGTGAACCAGAAATATCATCCAGAGCTTCATGCTCAGCAGCGCAGCTTCCTTGCGAGTCTCCGAAACACCGACCCGAGAATCACGCTAATCATCGCCGAACAACTCCAGGATGATGCGTTCATCGTCGTCTGCGAGTGCTGAATGCGCAGTACATTACGGCGAATAAGACGCTCGACTGCCGCTGTCTTACAGTTCCCGAGGCGAAGCCATACAACCTTCGGCGGAGCACCTCGAATAATTGCAAGTTCAGGAATATCTTCATCTTTCGTGACAAAGATATACCGTGCTCTCTCGCATACCACCAGAGGTCAGAGTCGCTCGTTTGGCTAAAACCGAGGAGACGTGTGTGAGTGCTATCCGGATAGATATCGGCGAGCTTCGCGACCAGCTTGTGGGATAAGTGGTGGTGATCGAAGAACAGCTTCACCCGTGCGACACCAACGTTCTGCGTTCGCGATCGGCGGCGTAGCTCAACGCCGCCAGTATGTCTTCGTGAGTAAGGTCGGGAAAGTCCGAGATGATCTCTTCTTCGGTCATGCCAGACGCCAGATAAGACAAGACGTCATAGACTGTAATGCGCAGACCTCGAATGCAAGGCTGCCCACCGCGCTTGCCCGGTTCGACGGTGATGATGTCTTGGTACTTCACGCGTTGATTTTACCGGACACTCGAGATCCTGCGCGGCGGCAGCGGGATAGCGAACGCGCTCGCGGCCGAAGGCGCGAGCGCGTAGCCCTTACTGCTGCACCTCGTCGGTCTGCTCCGAGAAGACGATCACGCGCGGCATCTTCGGCGGCGCCCACGTTCCCTTGATCAGCTTCTCGTCGAACCAGACGTCCGCGGTGCCGGTCGCGCCGACGATGTCTTGAATCAGCACCGAGCCGAAGTAGTCGACGTTGCCCTGGCCGCCGTACTGGCCCTCGTTGTAGAGAATGCCGTAGAGGATGAGATTGAGGTCGCCGACGAGCGCGCCGTCGACGTCGTAATTGTTCGACGTGCAGTTGGCGGGGTCGTTCGGACCGTTCTGCGCGCACGACACGGGCGTGCCGGGCGGGAACGGCGAGTTGTCGATGAGCTTCTTCGGGATGTACGTCTGCGATCCCGGCGCTTCCCATCCCACCTTCACCGGCGCCGGCGTATTGGGACTGGCCAGCGCGTTGGCGAGCGGGGCGACGGCGCCCGTGGCTTGCGGGTAGATGAGGTTCAGATACGGCTCGTGCGGCTCGGAGCAGTAGTTGCCGGCGGCCTGCGTGCCGTCCCAGTTCGCCGGTGGAGCCACGCACGCCGCGCCGTACTCGGCGATCGCCTGCGCGTTCGACTTCCACGTCTTCGGGATGTAGGTCGTGCCGGAGGCGTTCGAGTTGATCGTGGCCCCGTCGTAGGAGTTCCAGGCCGGCGCGGGGAAGACGACGATCCGGCATTTTCCGTCCGAATGCGGCAGCCCCGTTTGCAGGTCCTGGCAGCTGAACGCCGCGTCGCCGGCGCCGTTGCGGCAGGGCTGGCCGCTGCAGTCCGACCATTGATTGGCCGCCGGGCAGTTGGCGAGGGGCAGCGGAGTGCCGGCGCCGGTGCACCAGACCGGATAGCCGACGTCGCGGAACGGCTCGCCCGGCATGTTCACGTTCGTCTGCACGCCGTCGTGGTTGCCGCCGGTCGTACCGAACGACTGCGCGTTCATGTAGATGAAGCCCTGCATGATGAACTGGTGATTGAAATTGCTGGCGTTCCACGACTCCGGCGGCGTGAGCGCGTTCGTGTGCGCGGCCCCGATGAGCTGCTGCGGGTCGGTGGTGTTGTCGACGCTGTCGAAGAAGTAGACGCCCGGTCCGAGGTTGTTGGAGACGGTGTTGACCCAGGTGCTCATCGGCTGCGCCGTGCTGCCGCCGAGCTTCGTGAATTGATTGCTGCCGGAGTACGAAAAGTAGTACAGCCCCTTGTAGCCCTTCCCTTGCTGCGCGATGCGCTTCCAGTACGCGTAGCGGATGCTGGGGAAGACCACGGCCTTGTAGTCGGGGTATTGGTTGTGGTCCTGGAACTGGAAGAAATACGACGGGCTGTTCGGATCGAGCTCGTCATTCGAGTAGAGGTACGGGTACAGCTGGGGAAGGCCGCCCGTACCGTCGCGCAGATTGTCGCCGGCCGCGCGGGCGCCGTACCACGGATCGTCGAACGACTTGTTGAGCAGCTCGCGGAAAAAGTTCTGCGTATCGCCGCTGCTGCCGGTGATGAAGTACGCTTCATGGCCGATCGCGGCCAGGCCGGCGGCGCCGGTGCCGCCGCAGCCGCCGGGGCAGATCGTCGGCGTGGGCGCCTTCCACGGATCGCGGCTGTAGCCGGTCCCCGGAGTGTCGACGATGATCTGCTGGACGCTCCCGCCGTTGATGACTGCGTGGCCCGTCGCCTGCGTCGTGACGACGCAGCCGGGAACGACGCAGGGAAACGTGACCGGCTGCGTCGTCCCCGTATACCCGCTGCCGCCGGCCGTGACCGAGACGTGGCCGACGCCCGTCCCCGGCTCGTAGCCGTGCTCGAAGTGCGGGCGCTCGTAGGCGTTCTGCCAGGGAAGGGACTTCAGGTATCGCGACGGATCGAGCGTCGTGCGCGACGTCTCCATCCCCCAATGGACGAAGAAGTCGCCGCCGAAAGAGACGCTGGCGTTGCCCTGGATCGGGCCGGCCGGGATCGGCAGCGGTAGCTCGCCGACGACGATGCGCACCGAGTGCGTGGCCACGACGTTCGTGCGCGCGGCCGGGTCGAGGAACTGCTGCGCCGTCACCTTGATCGTGGCCACGCCGTAGCGCGTGCCGCCGACCCAGAAGCCGTTCGTCAGCGTGGCCCCGACCATCGGCGGGGCGTAGATGCGGATGTCGGTGATCTCGCCGGCCTGGCGGTCGCTGACGGCGGTTCCGAGCAGGATGTTGTTGATGGCGTCCATGCCGGTCGAGCCGACGGTGGTGCGGTTGATGATGATGTCGGCGTCGGCCTCGTCGCCGAAGAGGCGGTCGTCGTTGCCGGGGCGGTACGGCTTGTCCAGCAGGTTCGAGCCGGCGATCGGCTTGTAGACGCCGACGTACGTCCCGACGGTGCGCACCGTTTTCATGAACGTGCCGGGCGTGCCCACCGGCGAGCACGGCGTCACGCCGAAGCTCGCGCACGTCCCGTTGGCGGGCATGCCGGCGTTGGCCATGCCCCACAGCGGATCCTGAAACCACTCCACGGCCATCTTCGCGCCTGCCTCGGCGATGGCCATGGTCTGCAGCGCCTGCGCCTCGTTCTTGGCGATCTTGCTCTCCACTTCCGAAATGGCGACGAAGCCGAGCCCGAGCAGCGACAGCCCGACGATGACCATCAGGCTGACCAGCAGCGCGGAGCCGCGGTCGTGTTTCCGAGTCCGGCGGCGATGTCTGTTCTTCGTCATTCCATCCACCTCAGTCGCACGAAGTCGGGTTCGCCGACGTGGCTGCTTGTCCGACGAGATTGCAGCTCTGCGTGAGCGTCGGATCGCTGGCCACCTTGTACTTGATGCACATTCCCAAGAGCACCGAGCCGCTGGTCGTGAGCTTGCTGTTCTTGTGCGACGAGTCGTACGTGAAGTTCAGCACGAAGCGGACCGCTTGGCCGGCCGCGACGTCGGGGAACGCCGACGGCGCCTGGACGACGTTCGTCATGAGCTTTTCGACGTCGATCGTGCCGGTGGTCGGATCGGGAGTGTGGATCGCGGCCGAGGTCGACCGGACGCCGCGCGTGACGGTGAAGCGCGTGGCGGTGGCGACGGTGTAGTTCATCGCCTCCGAGTCGATGTAGAACGTTCCGGTCGCTCCCACGCTGCCGAAGGCACTCGTCGAGACGACGTCGACGAACGTCTGCGTTGCCGTGATCGACGTGTTCGTCGACGTCGTGAAGGTCAGGGCCTGATTGACGGGCACGTTCATGGCGGTGCTGTACGTGCCGACGGAGCTGACCGTGTACCAGTCGACGGAGACGAGTTTCAGCTCGCGGTGGAGGCCGTTGATGTCGGCCCAGGTGAGCGTCATGCTGCCGTTGAACGTGCCGAACGGAGCGCCGGTGGTGTTGAACTTCATCGTCTCCGTGGAGACCAGCGACGGCTGGTTGTTCAACGCCGTGAAGTTCTTGTTGAGCGCCGCGTTATAGGCGAAGTCGAACGTCACCGGGCGCGGCTGCGCTCCGGTGCCGAGGATCGGCGCCGGCGGTCCGCCGGTCCGTCCGGCCCCCGTGGCGAGGTCCTGGAACGTGCACATCGCCGGCGACTGCTGGCTGACGTAGCGCACGTACGTCATCGTGCAGCCGAGCGTGTCCGTCATGCGGATCCAGACCTCGTACGGCGAGCCGCCCGGCTGGTCCGACCAGCCGAAGACGTAGGGGCCGCCGGCCGGCCCGGAGCCGGCGACGGCACTGCCGATGTTGTTGCCGTTCTGCATGATCTGGAATGACACGCCGGTGAGCAGATTGCCCGACGTGCGCGTGACGGTGATGGAGTCGGCGTAGCCGAGGACCCACGGATCGGCCAGCGTGCCGCTTCCGGCGCTCGCGCCTTGCGCGGTGATGGACACGCCGAAATTGCAGCCCGGATACGTGGCCGTATTCGAGAACGCCGGGCTCGGCGTGTTGCAGATCTTCGCGGCCACGCTGTAGCGGTACTCGTAAACGCCGGCCAGCGGATCCTGATAGGCCGGGTGATCGACGTAGCTGATCAGCGAGCCGGCCTGGCTGGTGAAGCCGGAAATGTCCGTCTGGCCGTTGCTGCCGAGCGTCGTGTCGGGCGTCCAGGTCGTGTTGCCTTCGATGCGGCGCTCGCGGAAGAGCGTGTACGTGTCGACGGCGACCGGATTGTTGTTCGTATCCGTCGTCACCTTGTTCCACGTCAGGGCGATGTCGCAGTTCGAGCTGCTGGCGCTCGGGCAGTGCGTCTTCGTGATGTCGGGATCGAGCGACATGCCCACCGGCGTCGACGGCGTGCTGCTGCTGGCCGCGCGCCCGGGCCAGCCCTGCGCACCGATCGCCGGCACCCAGTCGCTCATCGAATTCGCCGCCACTCCGCCGACGTTCATCGCGTTGTTGGCGTAGCAGCGGTCGAGCGCGCGGACGCGGTAGTAGTACTGAATGCACGCCGCGGGCGGCGAGATCGACTGCACCGGCGCCCCGCTGGCCGCGGCGGCGTCGACCCAGGTGATCGTCGCGCCGGGCGCCGGCACGGTCGGCTGCGATGCGGTGCCGAAGTCGAGCACGTAGTCCGCCGCGGTCGGCGTGAAGTTCGGATTCGTGCTGCGGGCCACCTGGAAGTGGATGGTCTCCTGCGTGGGGATGCTGCCGCCGCTCGCGTTCGCGCCGACGCCGCTGCATTGCAGGAGCGTGGTGGCGTTCGTGCTCGGCGACGCCCATTGCAGCGTGATCTGGTTGTTCTGGTTCGTAGTGATGTTGGAGATCGTGGGGACGGACGGCTTGGTCGTGTTCTGCGGCGTGATCGAGTAGAGCGCGCTCGGCTGGCTCTGGCCGTTGTCGTTGATGGCCACGATGCGGTAGTAGATCGTCTGCGAGGGATCGCAGCCGCAGTCTTTGACGATGGCCGACGTGGCCGAGGGATCGTTGATCGGCATCGTGTTCGGCGCGCTGAAGGAGCCGGCCTGGTTCGAGTCCCACTGGATCTCGTAGCCGACCGTCACCGGTCCGCCCGCCGTCGGCGGCGTCCAGGCGATGAACGGCGCGGCGCAGTGGCCGATGCAGGCGCCGGTGATCGTCGGCGCGCCCGGCGGGTTGTAGCTCGGCTCGGGGAAGCCCTGCAGTCCGAGGTTGCGCGGGACGATCAGCGAGGAGAGCGAATACTCCTTGTAGTTCTGGAACGAGGGGTTCGTTTCGGTCGGGTTCTGATAATTCGCCGTCGGATTCGCGTCCATGCCGACGACGGAGACGCGGACCGACTGGATCTGCGAGCGCAGCGTGCGGTCGTTGAAGTTGCCGGCGCCGACGCCGTTCACCGCGTTCGGGTCGTACTGGCCGTCGCCGCCGATCGCGCCGGTGCCGGAGGTCGCCAACGTCGTGCCGCCGGCGTTGCGCGTGGCCGTGATGGCGGTCGGGCCGGCCAGGTGCAGCAGCTCCGTGCCGAGGCCGTCGTCGTAGTACTGGAACTGGAGGCTGCGGATGTTCTCCGCGACCGGCGTGCCGACGCGCGGAGGACTGGCCTGGAGATCGTCGACCGTGACGCGGTAGAGCGTGTACGGCGGGTTGTTGTTGCTGGTGTCGATGCCGGAGATCGTGACCTGGTTCTCGGCGTGGCCGCCGCTGGTCTGGCCGGTGACGTTCGGGTAGGCGCGCCGGGGGACGTCGGTGTCGGCGTAGAACGAGATCGAGTCGCTGTTCGCCGCGCCCGGCGCCGTGGAGCGGAGCACGTAGGCGACGATCTCGGTGTTGTCGGTGGTGATGTAGGGGAAGATCTTTCCGCCGCTGGCGCTGTACGCGTAATAGTTCGGCGTTCCGCACAGCGGCGACGGCGGAGTGGCCGTGCACGACGTGCCGTCGGGAGCCAGGCCGTTGCTGCGCGACGAGTTCGTGTTGTAGTCGAAGTTGGCGCGGAAGACGACCGCGGTCGGCCCGGCGTACTCGATCTGCTCGTCGGGCTGCGGGTACTGTCCGGGCGTGGTGGGGATGCCGCCGCGGTTGTAGTCGAAGCCGGCCATGCGCAGGTCGGTGACGAGCTTGTCGAAGCCGATGCGCGTGCTCTGCTGGAGGTTCGCCGCAGCCGTCGACGAGCTGAAGACCCGGTTGCTGCGGTCGTACACGGTCAGCGCGGCGATCATGATGATGGCGAAGATGGCCGTGGTGACGAGGATCTCGGCGAGCGTGAAGCCGCGTTGTCCCTTCGTGCTCCTGAAACGTTCCGGCATGGGGTCTCCTCAGTCGCGGTTCACTTTGGTCGTGTCGAAGAAGGCGGCGCGCGTGCGCCCGTTGCCTTCGTCCCACTGCACGACGACGCGGATGCGCAGGAAGCGCGCGGTCGTCCAGGGGGCGGTCACATTCGCCGGATTGCGCGGACGGATGACCAGGCCGACCTTTCCGTTCGTCACGTTCGCCCCCGTCACCAGCGCGCTCCAGCGGTTCAGATAGCCGCCCGGGTCGGTGGTGGTGGCGTTGATGTTGCCGGTGTCGCGCTCGGTGGCGTTCGTGAAGCCCGCGAAGCCGGCGGCGTAGCCCGACACCGGCAGCGACGGGCAGGTCGTGGTGCCGAGCGGCAGCAGGTTGTAGTTGCAGAGGACGACGTTCTGCCGCGCCGTGGTGTCGTCGATGGCGAAGTTGTTCAGCACGTCGTTCGTCGTCATCGTGGAGAGGTCTTCCATCACCCGCGTGCCGATCGACACGCCGTACGTCATCTGCTTGCCGCTGTAGACGTTCCGGCGGCCCATGTAGAAGAGCGTGACGACGGTGAGCAGCACGAAGCCGGTGATGCCGACGGCGATCAGGACCTCGACGAGGCTGTAGCCGCGCTGGCGCCCGGTCATGGCGCGACCGCCTTGATGTTGCCGCTCGGAGAGATCTGGATGATGTACTGCGGCGTCGGAACTTTCATGTCGGTCTTGATGGTGATCTGTCCCATCGTGCTGTTCGCCGGCACGGCCACGTGTCCGTCCGGATAGAAGATGACCTCGGGGCGGTTGTCGGTGCCGCTCGTGCAGGCGCCCAGCGTGCAGTTCCAGTTGTCGCCGAACGTCTGCGGCGTGCTGGCGGCATTGGCGGGGAAATAGATGACGTCGTCGAGCGTGTGCGCGCTGGCCGTCGAGCCGCCGGTGCCGGCGATGGTCCGGTTGACCGGCGTCCACGCCGTGGAGCCCGACGGCAGGTTGCCGTCGAAGAAGTAATACGTGCGCTGCTCGTTGGCGGTCGTCGCGCCGGTCGGGCTCAGCGAGAACGTGACCAGCACCTGGTGCGAGCCGGTGATGGCGCGCTGCCGCGCCCCGCGGAGATCGCCGGTGAAGGTCCGCACCGAGGTGCGCATCTTGCCGGCGTTGCGGAAGCTGATGAACGCCGGGACGCTGGCGAGGGTCAGGAGACCGACGATGGCGACGACGGTGAGGAGTTCGGCGACGGAGTAGCCCGCGGTGCGGCTCTTCATTTTCGGCGCGCCTTTCTGCGAGCGAGGTGCCACCGGCTCGACGCCCGCTCAACTCACGACAGGGCTTGAATTTGACTCTCGTGGACGTTTCGGGACGGGAAATTCGCTCGCGAAATACCGTTACCTAAAGTAACACACGACGCGCTCACGCCGCGGCGCCGAATTCGATCGTGGCGACGGCTCCCTTGTCGGGCTGCCCCTGGAGGCGCAGCGTCCCGCCGTGCAGCAGGACGATCTTCTTCGCCAGCGGCAGCCCCATGCCGAAGCCATTGGCCTTGTTCGAGTGAAAGGGGAGGAACAGCCGCGCCGTCTCGGCGGGGTCGAAGCCCACGCCGTCGTCGGCGATCGTCACGGTGGGCGGCGCCGCCGCGAGGGTCACGGCCACGGAGCCGCCGCCCTTGGCGCGTACGGCGTCGAAGGCGTTGCGCAGCAGGTTCTCGAAGGCGCGCGCCAGGAGGACGCGGTCGCCGTCGATGAAGAGCGGCGGACCATCGACGCGGAAACGGACCTCGGGCGCGTGCTCGGCGAGCCGCTCTCCCTGCTCGCCGATCAATTGCTTCAGATCGACGGACTCGGCCTCGAGCTGCACCGGCCGCGCAAAGGCGACGAGCCGGTCGATGGCCTCGAGGAGCAGCGAGGCCTCCTTCTCCGCGCTCTGCAGCCGCGCCTCCGCGTCTCCTCGGCGCGCCAGCTTCATGTAGCCGAGGATCGTGTTGACGGAGTTGCGGAGCTCGTGGGCGATGCCGGCGGAGATCTCGCCGAGCTGCGCGAGCGTGGTCATCTCCTGCACGCGCGCCTCGAGGCTGCGGATCGGCGTGAGGTCGGTGAAGAGCGCGAGATAGCCGAGGAACGTGCCGCCCTCGTTGCGCAGCGGCACGGTGGTGAGGCCGATGGCGACGCTGTCGCCGTTCGGCCGCGCGTCCTCGATCTCCACGCGCGACAGCGGCGTGCGCGCCGCGAAGCCGCGGCGCAGCGCGGCCGAGACGGCGAGGAGCGGCACGACGTCTTCGACCGCACGGCCGGCCACGGCCAGGCCGGGGTCGACGCCGAGGATCTCCCGCCCGGCGGCGTTGACGTCGACGAGGTTGCCGTTCGCGTCCGCGGCGAGCAGCCCCGAGGTGAGGCTGCGCGTCAGCGCGGCGGTGACGCGCTCGAGGTCGTCGGCGCGCGTCTTCTCGATCTCGTGCAGCCGCTTGAGCTCTTCCTCCTGCGCCTTCAGCGTGGCGATGGAGCTCCGGAAGGTCTCGATCAGATACGCGGTCTCGTCCTGGTCGCCGGCGCGCCCGCCGAGCTCGCGCGCCTGCTCGAGCATGTCCTCGATCGGACGCGTGATCCGCGGCAGATACGAAAAGAGGAGGACGGTGCCGAAGCTGACGGCGGCGACGCAGATGATGGCGGTGAGCAGGAACCGCCGCCGCGCCGCCGCGCGCTCGCTGCCGTCGAAGTGCAGCGTGAGCCTGCCGGCGCGCGTGACGCGCGTGACCTCGTCGACCGGCGCGGCCGCGTCGCCCGACTCGATGCGGCCGCCCTTGCCGTCGATGGCGGCGTGCACGACGCCGAAGCGGCTGCGAAAGAAAACGAGCTGCGTCGGCAGGTTCGCCGCCGGCGTGCCGTTGACCGCGTCCGCGGCGACGTCGGCGATGATGGCCTCGGAGTGGTCGATGGTCTTCTCGGTGCGGTCGAGGTCGACGCGCAGAAACAGCAGGAGCAGAAGGATGAGCAGGATGAGAAACCCGACCAGGCCGCTCAGGAACAGCCGCACGTCCCGCCGGAACGCGGTGCGCGTCAGCGGGCCGGAAGCGACAGATACCATTCGGAGAGTGTAGGCCGAGACGCAGCGGCGCGCGTAAGATCGGCGCCTCGCTTCTCATGAGCAAACCGCTCATTACCGCCGCGCTGCTGGCGCCGCCGCTCCTGGCGGTGCTCGCCGGAACCATGGCGTACGACGAATACCGGGCCCTGCACCGCAGAGAAGCCATCGCTTCGGAGCTGGTGCTCCTCGCCGGCGAGCTGGTGTTGGGAATCGTCCTCTCGGCAGTCTTGCGCGTTTCGCAGCGCGACGGGAGTGGTTCGCCGGCCTCGCTGTCAGTGTTCGCGACGTGCGTCTACGTGGCGGTGTGGACCGTCGTCGGCCTCGCGCTGATCGTCTTCGGGATTCCGTCGATGTCGTAGTCGCGGCTATCGCATGGTGAGGGCGAGATACCAGTCCGTCAGCGCCGGGCCGAAGAAGAGCACCGCCAACGTCGCCAGGCCGAGGAAGACGCCGAACGGCAGCGCCAGCTGCATGCCGCGCGCGCTGCGGAGGGCGATCGGGACGCCGATGAGCGTGCCGCTGAGCGCGGCGAGCAGCAGCACGCCCGGCACGGCGCGCCAGCCGAGGCCGGCGCCGATCATGGCCAGCATCTTGACGTCGCCCTGGCCCATCCCTTCGATGCGGCGCACGAGCCAGTACGCGCCGATGATGGCGAGGATCGTCGCCGCGCCGAGGAGCGCGCCGAGAAGCGCGTCGACGATCGACGTGCTGACGGTGAGCGCGGGATAAAAGTTGCCGAGCGCCAGCGCGCCGATGGCTAGGCCGACGGCGACGCCGGGGAGGTCGACGACGTCGGGGAGGATCTGGATCTCCGCGTCGATGTAGATGAGGACGATGGTCATCGACACGAAGGCGGCGATGAGCAGGAAGCCGGGCGTCGGCCCCGTGTGCAGGAAGATCGCGAGGTAGAAGAGGGCGTTCGCGAGCTCGACGAGCGGGTAGCGCGGGGAGATGGGTTGCCGGCAGTCGCGGCAGCGGCCGCGCAGCCAGAGCCACGCGGCGATGGGAACGTTGTCGAACCAGCGGATGCGCGCCTTGCACTCGGGGCAGTGGCTCGGCGGGAAGACGACGGACTCCTCGATGGGGTAGCGGTGGATGACGACGTTGAGGAAGCTGCCGACGATCGCGCCGAGGGCAAAGGCGAAGCCGCTCAGGAGGTCGAACATCCGCTCGTATGCAATACCCTGCACGCGCGGAAACGTTACCACCCGCGCTCTCCCGAATGGAGGCGAATGGGGTCTGGTGGCCTCCGCGGTCTTCAAAACCGTTGTTTCGGCGCGGAAGCGTCGAAGGGTTGGTTCGATTCCGACGCGCCTCCGCCAGACGGCCATTGGAGCGCCGCCGTCCCGGCGGCCGGCGAGGCGGCGTCCTCGCCGCCTCTCATGAACGCCGGCGGGACGCCGGCGTGCCAGCCGGCGAGGACGCCGGCGCTCCGTGCCGAGCGTGACAGCGACGTCAAACTGAAGGCCATTGGGGCCACATGACAGCGCCAAAAGGTCAGTAGTAGTGCCGAACGATGACAAGTGTCAGCGGCAAAAGGTCACCTCATTCGCGGATGGCGAAGCGACGCCGAGGGAAGACATAGGGGTGTGTA
>Ga0070717_10000093_pt1 | contig 70046 bp, 76 predicted proteins | sample LARL113metaG_FD_71366 | JGI IMG/M metagenome (GOLD analysis project Ga0070717, IMG submission 71366) | Corn, switchgrass and miscanthus rhizosphere microbial communities from Kellogg Biological Station, Michigan, USA - LAR L11-3 metaG | ecosystem: Host-associated > Plants > Roots > Rhizosphere ...
GGTCCTCTACAACGGCCACCCGCTGTACACATTCGTCAAGGACCAGACGAGCACCGACGCCAAAGGCGAGGGCATCAACGCGTTCGGCGGCACCTGGCACGTAGCGACACCCACCCTGGCCGCCAGCTGAGAGAGGGCGGCGCCCCCGACATGGGGGCGCCGCTCTGACCGAAGCTCAGCTGCAGGTGACTCTCACGTTGTTCACGACTGGGAGCCCTTGCGCGTTCACCGTGAACTGGCCTACCTGGTGTATATGGAGTGGCGTGCCGTCCGCCAGAGTCCCCACGGAATCGGCGATGAATGGAGCAACGAAGTTGTGGTTGTTGTCTTCCACGCCAAACCACGCCGCCCCGTGTCCGGTATAGCCGGCAGCCGCGTCGGTCACGCTGCCTTCGATGGTTCCAGTGAGCCAGCCGTCACCGGCGTTGTTGATCGTTAGGTGGAGCACGCCGTTGCCTGAGATGACGAGATCACCGGACACACAGCCGGCCGGCCCGACGTCGATCGGTACTCCGTTGAGGTGCAACGTCGAGTTCGTTGTCGCATGAGCCGCCAGGGGCATCACGAACAAGCCTGCGAGCGCAGCAGCGACTGCTAGAAATCGTTTCATTACCACTCCCTGTGATGAAAAAAAGCCTGCGGGTTCTGCGAGAACCTATCAGCGGCTGCGTCAGACATCAATTGGACGAATGTCCCATTGCGTCGAGGTAGTCGCATAATCGAACCACCGAGATGTGGCTGCTGATAGTCGCGGCGATCCTGCTGGTGTTCGACATCGCCGTCTATTTCTGGGGCGCCGATTCCAGGCCGGGCTTTAGCGACGGCCGGACCGACGTGAAGGAGCGCTGGTTCCCGCACGGCCGCTAAGTCCGTCTTTTGATCGCGACCCGAACAGAAGCCTGACCCCCGGCGCCCGGGCCGAGGGTCAGATCCGTTGCTATTTATTTGTGGCTACCGAATCTGCGTTAACTGGAGCTGAAACTCGCCAACGAGCCCGTCGAAGGTGCCGAAGTTGTAGTGACCAGCGGCGGCAGGAATCCCAGGATCGAAGTTGCTGAATGTGGGTGCGACACCCCCCGCGATTGGACAAAGCGGCGCTGCGCTCGCTGGATTCGTCAGCGACGTCCCCGACAAAACGAAGGTTCCACCGCTCCGATCCCAGGACGTGATGTCGATGCTCTGCTCGCAGTTCACGTTACCGAACGGCGTGCCGTGAACGTATTGCGAGATTTGGCAGTCGCCTTTGTTGCCCGAAACGACGCCACCACCAAACTCGCACCAACCCCAGAAACCGAACCCAAAACCGGTGCCCGGGGCGACGCCAGTGCCTGCGACGCCGAGCTGCCAGTTCGCGGGACCGTAGGCCGCGGCTGGCGCTACGGCGACGACTCCAAACACGGCCGTCATCAGAAGCCCGAGAAGGGATCCCCGGAAGATCGTCCTAAACACTCTCAATCCAAAACCCCCTAGATGTGGAGCTACCGGAAACTACCGCCCCGGCAGCAGAAACTCAGCAATTTCACAGGCTATCCTCAGCAACCCCTGGTGTCGATAGGACTTTCAGGCATTCCGCGCTCCGGCCTACTCCTTATGAGTCAGCCGCTCAATATGAGTCAGCCGCTCCATCTCGCCGCGTGGGAGTGGACTGTGTGAATCCAGTCGGCAGCGCCTTGATCTTGCCTACAGCGACCATTGCCGAGCTCGTGGCGCGTGCTGCCAATGCGAGCAGCCGCTTCGCCGAGCAATAGGGCCCTGTCCCTTCGTTAGCCGTATTTTGATTTGGAGGCGACGCCCAGAATCGAACTGGGGATGGAGGTTTTGCAGACCTCTGCCTTACCACTTGGCTACGTCGCCACCCAGGCTTCGGATTCTCAAGTTTACCGTCGGCCTGACGGCCGCCCTACGCTTGCCCGCATGCCGGACAAGGACTTTCTGGACGTTCTGGCGCGCGTCCCGGCGGGCGTCGTGCTCGTCAGCACGCGCTCCGGCGACGACTACAAAGGCATGACCGCCAGCAGCCTGGTGTCGATCTCGCTCGAGCCGCCCCTCGTCCTAGTCGGCCTGGAGCGCAACTCGGCGACGCGCGCCGCCATACTCGCAACCAGGGCCTTCAACGTCAGCGTCCTCACCCGGTCGCAGGAGTTCATCGCCGACCGCTTCGCCGGCCGCGCTCCCGCCGTCGATCCGCAGTGGAACAACCTGCCCCACCGGGTTGGCAAGAACGGCATTCCGCTGCTCCACGGCGCCGCGGCCTGGCTCGAGTGCCGGGTCACCGACACGCATCGCGCCGGCGACCACGACGTCTGCATCGGCGAGGTCGAGGCGGCCGAGGTGGGGAGCGGCGATCCACTGGTGCTGTGGGATCGCCAGTTCTGGACGCTGCATTAATCCAGTTCTGGACGCTGCATTAATAAGGTAGATCGTCCTCATCCATGCCGAAATGGTGGCCGACCTCGTGAAGGATGGTCCGCCGCACCTCCTCGATGAGCTCGTCCATCGTGCGCGCCGCCCTCTCATGCGATCGCTTGTAGAGGGTGATCCGCTCCGGCAGCCACTCGCCGGCGTGAAGCGCACCCGCGCCTTGATACAGGCCCATAAGTCCTTCCGGCGATGACTCCTCGACGATGAACTCGGTGTTCTCGAGGTAAGGCTGGAACGGCTCGGGGATCGAGTCAAGCGCCTTCTGCACCAGCTCTTCGAATTCCTTCATGCTGACCTGCATGCACGAATTGAAGCGCGTGCTGGTCGTCGGCGCCGGCACGATGGGGTCGCAGATCGCCCTGCAAACTGCCCTGAGCGGCCACCACGAGGTCACCCTCGTCGACACGGTCGCGGGCCAGCTCGAACGTGCACGGGCGCAGAACCGCAAGCTTCTCGACCGCTCGGTCGAGAAGCAGAGGCTGACCAGGGAGAAAGCGGACGAGGCGCTCGAGAGGATCGACGATTCCAACAACCTGGCGAAGTCGGCCGCAAAGGCTGACCTCGTCATCGAAGCGGTCATCGAGAACTTCGACGCGAAGAAGAGCGTGTTCGAAGACCTCGGGAAGCACGCCACGCCCGAGGCCATCCTCGCGAGCAACTCCAGCACGATCGCGATCAGCAGGCTCGCCGACTCCACCGGCAGGCCCGAGCGCTGCTGCAACATGCACTTCTTCCACCCCGTGACGGTGATGCAGCTGTGCGAGGTCGTGCGCGGGCCGAAGACCTCAGACGACACCGTGGAAACCGCGATGGAGTTCGTGCGCAGCATCAACCGCACGCCGGTGCTGCTCAACAAGGAGATCTGGGGTTTCATCGTCAACCGCATCCTCTTCGCTGCATCGGAGGAGGCGGTGCGCCTGTACGAGGGCGGCTACGCGAGCGCCGAGGACATCGACATCGCCGTGCAGAAAGGGCTCAACTGGCCGATGGGTCCGTTCCACCTGCTCGACTTCAGCGGCCTCGACATCTTTTATGGCGCGATGCAGGATCGACACCGACTCGGCGAGGGTCCGGAGCCGCCCGCGCTTCTCAAAAAGCTCGTCGACGAAGGCCGGCTGGGCCGCAAAACGGGCAAGGGGTTCTTCGAGTACGACTGAGGGCACCGCGCGCCAGAATGAAACTGCCCCCGTAGCCCAATGGCAGAGGCAGCCGGCTTAAACCCGGTCCAGCGCGGGTTCGACCCCCGCCGGGGGTACCGGTGTAAAGGACGAACTAAAATTTGACGACAGTGGACCTGCGATTCGAAGAGGAACCGGACGAAGAGCCGGACGAGCCCCAGCCCGCGCAGCCTGATGGCGCGCGCGGCGCCGCGACCGGGGTGGTGCCCTCGGTCGGGCTTCCGACCAGGGATTGGGAGTACTCCACCAGGGTCCTGACCGTGGCCCAGCTCGCTGACGGCGTCACGGTGGTCAAGGTCCTCCACGAGGCCGGTGCCGACGGGTGGGAGCTGACCAGCGTGCTCGACGGGGGGGAGAAACGCGTGATCCTGATGCGCCGCCCGAAGCGCGCAGCCCGTGAGACACGACGGGTGGGTTTCGCGCCTCCGAAGTCCGGCTGAGCACACCGCCGCCGCGGCGCCGCCGGCGCATTCTGGTCATCGAGGACGACGTCCCGGTGCGGATGCTCGTCGCCGAGGTTTGCCGGCTCCAGGGTCATGACGTCGTCGAGGCGGGCACCGGCGCGCAAGCGATCGAGCTCGGCCGCAGCTCACAACCCGACCTGGTGCTCGTCGACTGGGTCCTGCCCGATATCAGCGGGACCGAGGTGATCCGCGAGCTTCGGCGTCACGGCGTCGTCGCGCCGATGGTGATGCTGACCGGACGATCGACCAAGATGGACGAGGTGGTCGGTCTCGAGGTAGGAGCCGACGACTACATCACCAAACCTTTCGACTCCCGCATCCTCGCGGCGCGGATCAACGCGCACCTTCGGCGTTCAGCACTCGCGGAAAGCGGTGGTGGGCGCGAGGGCGTGCTCAGCATCGGCGCTCTGCAGATCGACAATGCCGCGCGACGGGTCAGGGTGGGCGAGGACGAGATCACGCTGACGATGACCGAGTTCAACCTTCTGGCCGTCCTCGCCGCAAATCCCGAGCGAGTGCTGACACGGGCGCAGCTCCGCGACAAGGTTTGGGGCTATCCCCACGACCTCGACGACCACTCGGTCGATCCGCACGTGCAGCGGCTGCGCCGCAAACTTTCGGAACGGCCCAACACCGGCGTGAGCCTCGAGGCTGTTCCGGGACTCGGTTATCGGCTGTCGGTCAAGGGCGCTTGACGGAGAGCGCGACAGAGCTCTTCGGGCCGGTAGCCGAGGACCTCGCGAGGGTGGAGACCCAGCTCAGAAAAGAGATTGCATCCGACCCGCCCGAGGTCGCAGGACCAATGGCGGACCTCTTCGAGGCCGGAGGCAAGCGGATTCGACCGGCGCTCGTATTGCTCGCGGCGCGGTGCGGCACCTACGAAGCAGAACGCGTCCTCCCGGCCGCGATGGCGGTCGAGGTGACGCATGCGGCCACGCTCGTGCACGACGACGTCATCGATCGATCGGCGACGCGGCGCGGGCGTCCGACTGTGGCGGCCAAGCTTGGTGACGAGCCGGCGATTGTGATCGGTGACTTCTACTTCGCCAAGGCTTACGAGCACGCGGCGCGCACGCGTGCGGCAGAGGTTGTCGTCGTCCTGGCCGAGGCCGTGATGAAGATCTGCGCGGGCGAGGTGCGCCAGCAGTCGATCCGCTACCGCTACAGCACGAGCGTCGATGAATACATGCAGCGGATCGAGGCCAAGACCGCGACGCTGCTGGCCGCATGCTGCGACATCGGTGCGCTGCTCGGTGGACTTTCGGAAAAGGATCGCGGAGCCTTGCGCAACTACGGTCGTTCGCTTGGCCTTGCGTTTCAAATTGCGGACGACGTCCTCGATTACACGGGCACCGAGGGCGAGGTCGGAAAGCCGATTGGCCACGACATCCTTGACGGATTCGCGACGCTTCCACTGATGCTTTCATCGATCCAACTCGAAGACAACCGCAAGCTGAGCGAGGCCGACGCGACCAAGATCGTCGACGCTGTGCGCAGGAGCGACGGACCTCGCGAAGCCCTCGAGCAGGCGATGAATCATGCGCGTCAGGCACGCGAACAACTGCATGCGCTGAAGCGTGGCGAGGCCACCGACGCGCTCGTTTCGCTAACCGACTACGTGGTCACCCGAAAGCTCTAATCTCTCTCTCCGTGTCCCGGGGTGGGATGGGCATGGTGATATGAGCAGGGTCAGGCTCGTGGGTGTGGGTCCGGGTCATCCAGGTCTGGCCACGGTGCAGGCCGTCGAAGCCGTTCGCGAGGCCGACGTGATCCGCAATTGCGACGGATGCGGCGCCGGTCTTCTTCACCTTGCGCCGGCCGGCGCAGACATTGCGCCGCTGCACTCGATCGACGAGGTGGTGCGACTCGCGCGCAGCGGCCGTAACGTCACGGTCTTATTTCCTGGCAACCCCTACGCGTTTGCCAACGGCAGCGAGATGGCGGAACGGCTCGAGCGCGCGGGCGTCGACTTCGAGGCGGTGCCCGGTCTCATCGTCGAGTTGGCGGCACCCGTCATGAGCGGCATTCCGCTGACCATCGAAGGGCGTTCAGCCTCGATCGGTTTCGGACTCGTCGACGGCGGGGAGACCGTCGTGCTGCGCCTCGCCTCGGGGTGGTGGGAGTCCGGCATCACCGCGCTCCTGCAGAACGGGCGGCAGCCCGATACGCCGGCCGCCCTGATCCTCAACCCTGGCCAGCCGGGGCAGCATCGAGTCAGCGCACCGCTCGGCGAGCTGGCGCGGAAAGCGGCGACGTACGGCATCCGGGGCGACGCGCTGCTGGTGCTCGGCCCGGGCGTCGCGATGTCTGACCGGCTCGACACGTTGTCCCGCCGTCCGCTGCACGGCCGCCGAATTCTGATCACGCGCGCTCGCCACCAGGTCGATCCGTTTCGTCGCGAGCTCGTCGACCTCGGCGCCGCGGTGGTCGAGATTCCGACGCTCGAGATCCAGCGCCTGCCAACCGACGATCGCGTCCGCAAGGCGATCCAGAACCTGAATCGCACAGCGCTGATCATCTTTGCTTCGGCCAACGCGGTCGACATCTTCTTCCAGATGCTCATCACGGCAGGCCTGGACGCGCGCGCCCTACACCGCTCCAAGCTCTGCGCGATCGGTCAGGAGACCGCCGACGCCCTCCAGGCGCACGGCCTTCGGCCAGAGCTGGTGACGTCCGAGTACACCGCCGAGGGCCTGGCGAACGCCCTCGAGGGCTGGGAGATGCAGGGCATGCGCGTGCTGGTGCCGCGTGCGGAAGTTGCCCGCGACGCCCTACCATCGCTGCTTGCCAATCGAGGTGCTGAGGTCGAGATCCTTCCTGTCTACAGGGGCGTCTGCCCGGCGGGCTCCGGACCCGCCCTGTTGCGCCTGTTCGAAGGCGAGGGCGTGGACGTGATCACGTTCACCAGCTCCTCCACCGTCGTGAACTTCGTCCAGGCTTTCCCGGAGGATCGCCTGCCCGCGATCCTGGGCGACGCCGAGATCGCCTGCATGGGCCCGGTCACGGCGGACACCGCGCGCAAGCTGGGCCTGGACGTCTCGATCGTCGCCCGCGAGTACACGACCCATGGTCTCGTCCAGGCGATCTCCGAGGCGGCCGCGCGCAAATGAGCCAGGCCAGACCATCGCGACGGCCGGCCCCCGCCGTCGCGGACGAGCCCGACGTTCCGGTCGTGTGGAGCCGTCAGACGTGGATCGCGCTGCTCGTCATGGCCGCGCTGATCGCGGTCGTGATCGGGTCCGGCGTCCTGATCAAGCGCGCCCTCGAGCCGCCGGTCCCGTCCGCGCTCGCCGGCTGCAAGACCTCGACCCAGACCGGTCAGCGCGAGTACCTCGGACTGCAACCGATGTGCATCACACCGGGCCAGAAGCTGACGGCGACCATCACCACGTCACAGGGTGACGTCGTGGTGCAGCTCCATCCCGAGGTCGCGCCCGTGACCGTGAACAACTTCGTCGTCCTGGCCATCCACGGCTACTACAACGGCCTGGTGTTCTGGAAGGCGGAGGACTGGGTCGTCCAGGGCGGAGATCCGCGAGGCAATGGCACAGGAGGCCCTGGCTACAACCTGCCCGACGAGCCGAGCAACGACGCATGGGACGTGGGCGCCCTGGGGATGGCGCGGGTGCCTGGCGGGCCAGTCAACGGAAGCCAGTTCTTCATCGAGAAAGGTGCCTGGCCCGGAAGTGGTCCCCAGGCCGTTTACAACCGCTTCGGCACGGTCACCTCAGGGATGGACAAGGTCCAGGCGCTCGGAGTGACCGACACGATCAACTCGATCACCATCAAGGTCTCTTGACGATCAGCTGATCTTGTCTTGACGAATCGGAGCCTATAATCGGGCTCGTGATCGGGAACCACTGGTTTTACCTCGTGATCCTGTTGGTGGTGGTGCTGATCATCTTCGGCCCGGGCCGATTGCCCGAGCTCGGTTCGGGTTTGGGCAGGGCGATGCGCGAGTTCCGCAAGGCCACGTCTGAGATCACCAACGAGGTCACCGCGGCGGCCAAGCCCGAGCCTCCGGCGCCATCCGAGACGCCCAAGAGCTCGACGTCAGAGACTAAGCCGCCCGGCAACTAGGCCTCTTCGGTGGCCATTCTCGATCGGGTCCTCCAGCGCGGTCCTCGAGCCCGCCCACCCGTCGAAGAGCAGCGCATGTCGGTCATCGAGCACCTCGAGGCGCTTCGCCGCATGCTCATCATCTCGCTCATCGCTTGGGGCGCGGCAACCTTCGCCTCGTTCTTCATATCCGGCCATGTGATCACCCTTCTAGTCACCCAGGCGGGCATCAAGCACGCGGTCTACCTGCAGCCGGCGGGTGGCGTGCTCCTGCAGCTCAAGGTCGCGATGTACATCGGCATCGTCCTCTCCGCGCCGGTCGTGATCCAGCAGATCTGGTGGTTCGTCAGCCCAGGGCTACATCCACACGAAAGGCGCTTCGTGTTGCCGCTGGTGGTCGCGACGATTGTTTTCTTTGCCATCGGAGTCGGCGTCGCGATCTTCGCGCTCCCGCTCTACATCAGGATCCTCAACTCGCTGTCACCCGCGGACGTCACGTACCTTCCCGACGTCACAGCTCTCGTCAGCTTCGTGCTGCTGATGGTCATCGGTTTCGGATTGGTCTTCGAGCTGCCCGTCGTGCTTTTCGTCCTCGGGATGCTCCGCATCGTCAGCTCGCGATGGCTCTACAAGAACCGGGCGTGGTGGTTCCTGGGCCTGGGGCTGCTCGCCAACTTCCTGACGCCGGGCGTGGATCCGATCACCCCGCTGATCATGTTCATCCCGTTATATGTTTTCTTCGAGGGAACGTCGCTATTACTGAAACTTCTCGGACGATGACGGGGACGGCCGCGCGCCACGACGGGCGCGCGCCGGATCAGCTTCGGCCGGTGAAGCTGGAGCTGGGCGTCAACCTGCACGCCGAAGGCTCGTGTCTCATCGAGATGGGGCGCACGCGCGTGTGGATCACCGCGAGCGTCGAAGACCGCGTGCCGATGCACCGGCGGGGGACCGGCCAGGGATGGATCACCGCCGAGTACTCGATGCTGCCGCGCGCCACGCATGACCGCGGCACCCGCGAGGCGATCCAGGGCCGGATCGGCGGTCGGACGCACGAGATCCAGCGCTTGATCGGGCGGTCGCTGCGCGCGGCCATCGACATGTCGAAGGTCGGCGAGCGCACGATCACTCTGGACTGCGACGTGCTCCAGGCCGACGGCGGGACGCGGACCGCGTCGATCACCGGCGCCTTCGTCGCACTGTACATGGCGACCAAGCGGATGAAGGACGCGCGCATGATCGGCGAGATTCCCATCCGGCAGCACCTCGCGGCCGTGAGCTGCGGCGTGGTGGACGGCACGCCGGTGCTGGACCTCGACTACTCCGAAGACTTCCACGCGTCGACCGACCTCAACTGCGTGATGACCGAGGACGGCCGCCTGGTCGAGCTGCAGGCGACAGCCGAGGGCGCCCCGTACTCGCGCGCAGAGCTGGACTCGATGCTCGCGCTCGCGTTCAAGGGCGTCAAAGAGCTCATCGTCGCCCAGAAGAGAGCACTCGCGGCGGTTGCCTGATCGGCCTCGGCTGGTCATCGCGTCAGGCAACGCGGGCAAGATCGGCGAGTTCAGGGATCTGCTTGCGCCCGCGGGTTTCGACCTGGTTGCCTTCGACACCGACGCGGACGAGGTGGGGAAGACCTACGCCGAGAATGCCGCGCTGAAGGCAGAGACCGCTGCGTCGCGGACCGGTCTGCCGGCCCTGGGCGACGACTCGGGCGTGGAGGTCGACGCACTCGGCGGCTTTCCAGGATTGCGCTCCGCGCGCCTTGGACCGACCCAGAAAGAGCGCACCGCAGAGCTCCTGCGCCGCCTGGACGGAGTACCTCGACCATGGACTGGACGATTCGTGTCAGTCATTGCGCTGGCGGTTCCGGGGCGGCCGACGCAGCTCTTCGAGGGCGAGGCGCGGGGCGAGATCGTGCCGGAGTGGAGAGGAACGGCAGGCTTTGGCTACGACCCAATTTTTCTCCTACCCGGTACCGGCAAAACGTTCGGGGAGATGTCGCCGGAAGAGAAGAGGAAGTACAGCCACCGGGCCGCGGCAGCGCGGGCGCTGCTAGAGTCGGGCGCGCTGCAGCGGCTGTCTGATTCAATCGACGCGCGCGGGCGGTAGCTTAGCTCGGAAAAGCGCCTGGTTTGGGACCAGGAGACCGCGAGTTCAAATCTCGCCCGCCCGACTTTTCCGACGGCGCCCGGCAAGTCCCTAGGCGCATGTTGCCCACGGCCCAATCCGGCGCCAGGCCCGATGTCGAAACGGCCACCTGTCATTCGATGGACGGGGTGAGGCCTTATTCGTCCAAGCCAATAACGATGCGGTAGTTGTAAGAAGAGGAGACAGAGATGCGTGTGTTGATAATGGCCAAGGAAGGCGACCAGAATGAATCGGCGACTCCCCCAACGCCGGAAGCAATGGCGGCCTACCAGAAGTTCAACGAAGATTTGGTCAAGGCGGGGGTCGTGCTCGAAGCCGGCCGCCTCCAGCCGAGCTCGCAGGGCAAGCGAGTTCGGTTCGACGGCAACAAACGAACGGTCATCGATGGACCTTTCACCGAAACCAAAGAGCTCGTCGCCGGCTACTGGCTGTGGCAGGTGCGCTCCATGGACGAAGCCCTGGAGTGGCTCAAGCGGGCACCCTACGACGGCGGGACTTTCGAGGTCCGCGAGGTCTTCGCATCCGGGGGGATGTGAGGGAGCTCTCGCCATAGGTCAGCGAAACGGAGACGCGACAGCAGCCGCCGATGCGCATCGCGCAATCGAGGCAATCTGGCGCATCGAGTCGGCCCGGCTCATCGCCGGGCTGGCTCGCGTAGTCGGCGACATCGGGACGGCTGAGGAACTGGCACAGGACGCTCTTGTCGCCGCCCTCGAGCAATGGCCTGCGGAAGGCGTGCCGGCACGGCCGGGCGCGTGGCTCATGGGGACTGCGAAGCACCATGCTTACGATCTGATCCGGCGTCGCAAGACCCTGGAACGCAAGTACGCAGAGATCGGACGTGAGGTCGAGCGGGCCCAAGACGGCGTTGACATCGACGCGGCGATAGACGATGAGGTCGGGGACGATCTCCTCGGTCTCATCTTTATGGCATGCCATCCGGTCCTCTCCATGGACGCAAGGGTCGCGCTCACTCTTCGCGTCCTCGGCGGCCTGACAACTGAGGAGATCGGGCGCGCCTTCCTCGTCCCTGTCTCGACGATCGCTCAGCGCATCGTCCGCGCCAAGCGAGGCCTGACCGAGGCTCACGTGAGGTTCGAGGTTCCAGACCTCGACCAGCGCAATTCGCGAATCGCCTCCGTGCTCGAGGTGATCTACCTGATCTTCAACGAAGGGTATTCGCCCACCGCAGGCAATGACTGGGTCCGTCCCGAGCTGTGCGAGGAGGCGCTTCGTCTCGGCCGCATCCTCGCGGAGCTCGCCCCTACCGAATCCGAGGTCCATGGTCTGGTCGCGCTGATGGAAATCCAGGCCTCGCGGCTGAGCGCACGCATCGGACCGTCGGGCGAGCCCGTGCTCCTGGTTGATCAGGATCGAGCCCGCTGGGACCGATTGCTCATCCGGCGCGGTCTGGCGGCCCTCGAGCGTGCCGAGAGGCTTGGCGGCGATCCGGGTCTTTACGAGCTCCAGGCTGAGATCGCCGCGTGCCACGCTCGAGCGGCGACTCCGGCCGACACGGATTGGGGGCGGATCGCGGCGCTCTACGCGGCGGTGGCGCAGCTCGCGTCGTCGCCGGTGGTCGAGCTGAATCGGGCGGTCGCCGTGGGGATGGCATTCGGGCCGGCCGCCGGCCTCCGCCTTGTGGACGCACTCGTCCACGAGCCCTCGCTGAAGTCGTACCACCTGCTGCCTGCCGTCCGCGGCGACCTGCTCAGAAAGCTCGGCCAGCACAACGCGGCACGCGCCGAGTTCGAGCGCGCCGCGTCGCTGACGGAGAACATGCGGGAGCGCGCGCTTCTGGTGAAACGAGCCGCGGAGTGCGCCGCGGAGTCGAATGCCGGGCTAGAGGCTGACTTATAGCTCCGCAGCCCAAGGAGGGATGCAGACGCTCAAGGCAACCAGGTGGCCGCGGGCTCAAGTCTCGCCCGACCAGATCTCAGGCTTTATCCGGTTGCCTCATCGCCTCATGGACTACATGTCCGTCGTGCCACTCCGGGTCACCCTCGAGGTGCTCGAGCATCTTCCGATACTCGTTGTTCATGTCGGGGCTCTCGGCGTTCTTCCTGTACGCCTCCTCGCTCTCGAACACGACGCTGAGCCAGAGCTCGTTCGGGTCTTTTGTGCTGCGGAAGATCGTGTGATAGACCCAGCCGGCCGGAGGGTCGCCTTCGAAGGAGCCCATCTCAGCCAGGAATTGCTTTTCGTGTCCGGGCTTGAGTCGATACTTCGCGACGGTGCCAAACATCATCTCCACTTACCTCCGAGCGCGATCCTAACGCGCTTGGGTTGAGGCGTGTCACGCGGTGTGTCGTTTCTCGGCGAGATACCGCCGCAGCGCCCGGAGCTGTCCGACCATGTCCCTGACATGCCTCTCGACCTGGTCGTCTTCGAGATCTAGCGCGCCGACCGTGTTCAGGTACATCTCCGCCCTCTCCAACTGGCGGATCGCGATCCGTAGGTTCTTGCGCTGATACGAGTCCGCGCGCCTGCGCTGCTCGGCCGTGGGGCCGCCGTGCGCAATGCGGAACATGGGCTGCTCAGCCATGATTGCAGGCTAATCAGGCAACCATCAACGCAGAGTCAACGACGTGATTTCCGAACCTGATCGGCGATCGCCTTCGCCGACCATGCTCGCCGTCTGGGCGGGTGCGCTGGCCGGGCCAGGCATCGTCACGGCCGCGCTGTTTGAGCTCAGCCATCAGACCCAGCGCGACTACATATTCGTCTACCTGGCGCTGGTCGCCGTCGTCGGAGTGTTCGGCGGATTCTGGCCCGCGCTCGTGTGTGCCGCCCTCAGCTTCCTGTGCGTGGACTACTTCTTCGTTCCTCCTGTCTACACGCTGACCATCGCGGACGAGACCGACATCGTGAACCTGTCGGCATTTCTCGCGACAGCGTGCCTCGTCGGTCTGCTTGCATCGCGGCGCCGCAACGCGCTTCTCCAGGCTCAAGCCCTCACCCGGCAGCTGCAAAGCGCCAACTCCGAGTTGATCCGTGTCAACAAAGAGCAGGCTGCGACTGCTCAAGCCGAGCTGCGGCTCGCACGCAGCGAGCAGCAGATCCATGCGCTGCAGGAATCGGACCGATTGCGCCGAGAGCTGCTCGCGAACGTGTCCCACGAGCTGCGCACGCCGCTGGGCACGATCCTGGCGGAGAGCTCCGACACGAGCAATAAACGCAGCCCTGAAGAGACAACGCAGGCGCTGCACACGATCGCGGCGGAAGCCCGCCGCCTGAACACCCTGGTGGCCGACATGCTCGACATGACCGTCATCGAAGGCGGTGCGCTCGAGCTGGACCTGACGCCGGTCGACCTCGCGGACGCCATCGAGGCGGCGGCCGAGCGCCTGCACCGCGCCTCTCCGAATCGCGAGGTCAGCTGGGACCGCGCGGAGGCCCGGGCCGAGGTTCTCGCGGACTGGGACAGGCTCGGACAGATCTTTGACAACCTGCTGTCCAACGCCGACCGCTTCGGCCCAGCGGGGACACCCATACGGGTCGACGTCAGTCACGAGGATCCGGGCCTTGTGACCATTCGTGTCAGCGACCACGGCCCTGGCATTCCAGCCGAGCTGCGAGGCCGCATCTTCGAGCGCTTCTTTCGCGGTCAGACCAACGGGTCGAGCGGAGGTACCGGTCTCGGCCTGGCCATCGTCAAGGGCCTGGTCGAAGCGCACGCCGGCACCGTCGCGGTGGAGGAGCGTGCGGAGCCGGGCGCGGTGTTCAGGTTCACGATGCCGGAAGCCCCGCAGCCGGCTTGAGCAGGATCCTCATCGTCGAGGACGACCCGGCGCTGCGCAACTCCATCCGGTCCATCCTCGTGCGCAACGGCCACGAGGTGCGAACCGCGGGCGACGGCGCGGCCGGCACGCGCGAGCTGGAAACCTCCGTCTACGACGTTGTTCTCCTGGACATCGGCCTGCCCTTTGTCGACGGGTGGCACATCCTCGAGACACAGCAGGGCAAGCGGCTGCCGTCGGTGATCGTGATCAGCGCGCGTGGCGAGGAACGCGACAAGGTGCGCGCCCTCGACATGGGCGCCGACGACTACCTCGCCAAACCGTTCGGCGCCGAGGAGCTCATGGCCCGCATCCGCGCCGTGCTGCGTCGGGCCGACCAGACGTCCACGACGGCCAGGGTCGTACACGCGGGCAGCGTCGCGGTCGACCTAGGCAGCCAGACCGTGTTGAAGAACGGTTCCGAGGTGCGGCTGTCGCCGACCGAGTACGGCCTGCTCGTCGCCCTGGCCGAGCACGCGGGTCAGGTCATCGACCACCGCACGCTGCTGCGAACCGTCTGGGGACCCGGCTACGGCGACGAGCGGAACTACCTGCGTACCTTCATCCAACGCCTGCGGAGGAAGCTCGAGGGCGACCCCAAGAATCCCGAGGTGATCGTCACTGTCGGCACGCGCGGCTACCGCTTCGGCGCGCCGGGAGCCGTTGACGCTTCGTTGATGTAACCGCTCCTAGGATTCTGGGCATGCCGCTTGACGTGTGGATGCTGGGCCTGGTCCTACTGCTGGTCGTCGTCTCGCTGCTCTACGTCCGCGGCCTTCAGGACCTGCCTTAGATGCAGGCGAGCTTGCCCTACATCATCACCGGCGTGGTCGCGCTGATCGTGACCATCTACCTGATCGCGGCCCTCCTGTTCCCCGAGCGGTTCTGATGTCGCCGTGGGTCATCGACGCCATCGGCGTCGCGGTCACGTGGATCGCGGTGATCATCGCGGGCTATTTCCTCGGCGTATGGATGGTCAAGGTCTTCCAGGGCCAGCGCACCTTCCTGCACCCGGTCATGCGACCCGTCGAGCGGGCGTGCTACTGGGCCATAGGCGTCAAGGAAGACGACGAGCAGACGTGGGTTCGCTACACCGTGAGCCTGCTCGTCTTCTCGTTCGTCAGCTTCCTGTTCACCTACGCCCTGCTGCGCCTGCAGGGGCACCTGCCCTTCAACGATTTCGGGTTGAACCCGCAGGGCTTCGGCCCGGTCCCGGCCGATCTATCGCTCAACACCGCGGTCAGCTTCATGACCAACACGAACTGGCAGAACTACACCGGCGAGCAGGTGATGTCGTACCTCTCGCAGATGCTCGCCCTGGTGATCCACAACTTCCTGTCAGCGGCCGTCGGCATCGCGATCGCGGTCGCACTGTTCCGCGGTCTCTCGAGCCGGCAGCTCAAGACGCTGGGCAACTTCTGGGTCGACGTCACCCGCGCGACCCTCTACGTGCTCATCCCGCTGTCGGTCGTGGCCGCCTTCATCTTGGTCTCGCAGGGCGTCATCCAGACCTTCGGGCCTTACGTCGTCGCCCACACGGTTGAAGGCGCTCAGCAGGTCATCGCGGTCGGGCCATTCGCCTCCCAGGAAGCGATCAAGGACCTCGGCAACAACGGAGGCGGGCCCTTCAACGCCAACTCAGCGCACCCGTTCGAGAACCCGAACGGCTTCACGAACCAGTTCACGCTGTTCCTCGAGCTGCTGATCCCGTTCGCGCTCTGCTTCACCTTCGGCAGGTGGGTCGGCAAGATGCGGCAGGGGATAGCAATCTTCGCGGCGATGTTCATCCTGCTGGCGGTCTTCACCGGGATCTCAGCCTACGCGGAGCAGACCGGCAACCCCGCGATAGCCGCACAGGGCGTCACCCAGGACAACACTTCTGCGCAGGCCGGCGGAAACATGGAAGGCAAAGCGGTCCGTTTCGGCCCTGTCTACTCGGCGATGTTCGAGGCAACCACCACCGGCACGAGCACGGGATCCGTCGACTCCAGCCACGACAGCTTCACGCCGATCGGCGGCATGGTCGCCTTGGTCCAGATGCAGCTGGGGGAGATCGATCCGGGCGGAATCGGCGCGGGGATCTACTTCATGCTCGTGTTCGTCGTCCTCTCGGTCTTCATCGCGGGGCTGATGGTCGGCCGCACGCCTGAATACCTGGGCAAGAAGATCGAGTCGAAGGAGGTGCGCCTCGCCGCCCTCGCTGTGCTCATCGACGTCTTCAGCATCCTGGGCTTCACCGCGGTGTCGGTCCTCGTGCCGGCCGGGCTGGCCGGGCCCCTGAATCCGGGCGCCCATGGTTTCAGCGAGATCCTCTATCAGTTCTCTTCGGCGACCGCCAACAACGGCAGCGCGTTCGCGGGCCTGACTGGCAACACCGTGTACTACAACTCGACGGGCGCGGCCGCGATGTGGATCGGCCGGTTCCTGGAGCACATCCCCATCCTCGCCATGGCCGGCGCGCTGGCGGGCAAGAAGGTGCTCCCCGCCGGCGCCGGCACGTTCGCCACAGACAGGCCGCTGTTCGTAGGTCTGCTCATCGGCGTGGTGCTGATCGTCGGCGCGCTCACCTTCTTCCCTGCCCTGGCGCTCGGCCCCCTGCTGGAGCAGTTCCAGCTTGCGGCCGGCCACCTGCATTAAAGAAAGAAAGATGGACGAGAAGCAGCGAATTCAGAAACGAGAGCGGCGCCGAGGGCGGAGCAGCCTGACCGATCGGTCGATCCTCCTGCCGGCGTTGGCGGACAGCTTCAAGAAGTTGGACCCGCGCCGGATGGCGCGCAACCCGGTGATGTTCGTGGTCGAGGTCGGCTCGGTGATCACGACGGTGATCTTCCTCCTCGACCTGTTCAACGGCACGCCCGGATTCAGGGGCGCGAACAATGAGCTGTTCGTCGGCCAGATCACGGTGTGGCTGTGGCTCACGGTGCTGTTCGCGAACTTTGCGGAGGCTGTCGCCGAGGGCCGGGGCAAGGCGCAAGCCGCCGCCTTGCGCCGCACGCGCACCGACACCATCGCTCGCCTCCTTGTCGACGGAAAGGAGGAACGAGTTCCGTCCACCCAGCTCAAGAAGGGAGACATCGTCGTCTGTGAGGCCGGCGACATCGTGCCCGGCGACGGCGACGTCATCGAGGGCATCGCGTCGATCGATGAGTCCGCGATCACGGGCGAGTCGGCGCCGGTGATCCGCGAGGCCGGCGGCGATCGGAGCGCGGTGACCGGGGGTACCAGGGTGCTGTCCGACCGCATCGTTGTGCGGATCACGGCCAACCCGGGCCAGACCTTCCTGGACCGCATGATCACGCTCGTCGAGAGCGCGTCACGGCGCAAGACGCCGAACGAGATCGCGCTGAACATCCTGCTCGCCGCGCTGACGATCATCTTCATGGTCGCCACTGTCACGCTCCAGCCGTTCGCGATCTACGCCGGCGCCAGCGTCACCATCACGGTCCTCATCTCGCTGCTCGTATGCCTCATCCCGACCACGATCGGCGGCCTTCTGTCCGCCATCGGCATCGCGGGCATCGACCGCCTCCTGCAGCGCAACGTGGTGGCTCTGTCGGGTCGCGCGGTCGAGGCCGCCGGCGATGTGGACACGCTGCTGCTGGACAAGACCGGGACCATCACGTTCGGCAACCGCCAGGCGTCCGAGTTCATCCCCGCGCCAGGGGTGGCGATGAACCGCCTGCTCGAGGCGGCCGAGCTGTCGAGCCTGGCGGACGAGACCCCAGAAGGCAAGTCGATCGTGGCGCTTGCTCGCAGGCTGGGCGCGAACGGCGCGACCGCAGACCGAAAGGGCATGACCTTCATCCCGTTCTCGGCCAGCACCCGGATGAGCGGTGTCGACTTCGACGACCGCAGCATCCGCAAGGGCGCCGACGACGCCATCGGACGTTGGGGAGGCAGCGGTCTGCCGAACGATGTCAGCGAGCGCGTGGCCGCGATCGGCCGTTCGGGCGGCACACCACTCGTCGTCGCCGAGAATCACGTCATCCTCGGCACGATCCACCTCAAGGACATCGTCAAACCGGGCATACGCGACCGGTTCGCCGAGCTGCGCCGGATGGGCCTGCGCACCGTGATGATCACCGGCGACAACCCGCTCACAGCCGCGGCCATCGCCAGGGAGCCGGGGGTCGACGACTTCCTTGCCCAAGCGACGCCCGAGAAGAAGCTCGAGCTGATCAAGAACGAGCAGTCGCAAGGCCGCATGATCGCCATGACCGGCGACGGGACGAACGACGCGCCCGCGCTGGCTCAGGCCGACGTCGCGGTGGCCATGAACACGGGCACGCAGGCGGCCAAGGAGGCCGGCAACCTGATCGACCTCGACAGCGACCCGACCAAGCTCATCGAGATCGTCGAGGCGGGCAAGCAGATGCTCATCACGCGCGGCGCGCTGACCACCTTCAGCATCGCCAACGACGTCGCCAAGTACTTCGCGATCATCCCGGCGATCTTCATCGGCACGACCGTGGGCGACCTCAAGGCGCTGAACGTCATGCAGCTGCACAGCTCCAACAGCGCGGTGCTCGCGGCGGTCATCTTCAACGCCCTGATCATCATCGCCCTCGTCCCGCTGGCCCTCCGCGGCGTGCGCTACCGGCCAATCGGCGCTGCCGCGCTGCTTCGCAACAACCTGTTGATCTACGGAGTCGGCGGGATCATCGCGCCGTTCATCGGGATCAAGCTCATCGACGTTCTGATCACCGCCATCGGTCTATCGGCCTAGGAGCCATCGAGCCATGCTGACCCTCATTCCCGCCGACATCTTGAAAGCGATCCGGATCACTCTTGTCTTCGGGTTGATCGGCGGGGTCATCTATCCGCTCGTGATCACTGGCGTCAGCCAGCTCGCGTTTCACGACCAGGCCAACGGCAGCCTGATCGTCGTCAGCGGTCAGGTCGTCGGCTCGAGCCTGATCGGCCAGAGCTTCACGGCGGACACTTACTTCCAGGGCCGCCCGTCCGCCACGCTGGACGCCGAGACCGGCTCGCCCAAGCCATACGCGGCCGACAACTCCGCCGGCAGCAACCTCGGGCCGAGCAACCAGGTCCTGATCAACCGGATCGCGAGCAGCGCCAGGTCCTACCGTCAGGCCAATGGCCTCGACGCCAATGCACCGGTCCCCGTGGATGCGGTTACCACCGACTTCAGCGGTTTCGACCCCGACATCACTGAGGCGAACGCCCTGCTGCAGGTCGACCGCGTGGCGCACGCGCGAGGACTGGATCCGGCAAGGGTGAGGGCCCTGGTCGAAAAGTACGTCCATGGCCGAATGCTCTGGATCTTCGGCGAGCCCATGTCAACGTGCTGGAAGTGAACCTGGCGTTAGATCGTGGGGAAGCTGGCTAGCCCGAAGAGCGACGCCTCGCAAGCAGAGCCCCGCCGCGGGCGATTGAAGGTTTTCCTGGGCGCCACGCCGGGCGCCGGCAAGACATACGCGATGCTGCGCGAGGCCCACCAGATGCTGGCGCGCGGTCACGACCTCGTCGTCGGCTACGTCGAGACCTACAACCGCCCGCGCACCGTCGAGCTCATCGCAGGGCTCGAGGTGATCCCGCGGATCAAGGTCGAGTACCGCGGAACGGTGCTGGAAGAGATGGACCTCGAGGCCGTGCTTCGCCGCAACCCCGAGACCGTTCTTGTCGACGAGCTGGCGCACACCAACGTGCCCGGCGTCCGCCACGCCAAGCGCTGGCAGGATGTGGAAGACATTCGGGCGGCCGGCATCGACGTGATCACGACGGTCAACGTCCAGCACGTCGAGAGCGTGAAAGACCTGGTCGAGCAGGTGACCGGGATCGTCGTGCGCGAGACCGTACCCGACAAAGAGCTCGACGGCGCCGACGAGATCCAGTTCATCGACATCACGCCGGAAGCCCTGCGTAAGCGCATGCGGCACGGAAACATCTACGAGAAAGACAAGGTCGAGACCGCGCTCGCCAACTTCTTTCGACCGCAAAACCTGTCGGCGATCCGTCAGATCGGGCTTCGGCTGGTGGCAGACTCGATGGCCCGATCGCGACATGTCATCGAGTCGCCGGAGGACGTCCTCGTCGCCGTGTCCGGCCGCTCGTCGTCAGAGGACCTCATCCGCCGCGGTGCTCGTCTGGCTCGCCGCCTCGGCGGCAGCTGCATCGTGGTCATGGTTCGGATCGACAGCTCGAACGGGACTGAGGTCGAGCGCCTCCGCTCGCTCGCGGCGCAGCTTGGGGCGTCGTTTGCAATCCTGGGTGGTGCCGACGTGGCCGATGCCGTGGTGCAGGCGGCGCGCGATGCGTCAGTCGAGCACGTTGTGGTGGGGGAGATGGTCCGTGGTGCGGCCTGGAGCGCTCTCCGCCCGACCCTGGTGGACCGCATCATCGACGGCCTCCCCGACTCGGACGTTCACGTCATCGCGAGGCTCGTGCAGTGAAGCTCGGCGAAACGCGGCCCGATCCGATGCGGGTGCTGCAGCAGATTGCGTCTGAGACTCGCCGCCGGACGCTGTTTCGTGTCTATCTCGGTTACGCGCGCGGAGTTGGGGCAACGACGGCGATGCTCGACGAGGGCCGGCGGCGGCGCGGGCGGGGGACAGACGTGGTCGTCGCTTCGTACCGCGTTCATGGCGACGCCGAGGGCGCGCTACGGGACCTGGACGTGCTCGGGAGCGCGCGCCAGCGGCCAGATCACAAGCCGCTGGACGTCGAAGCTGTGCGCGCTCGCAACCCGGACGTCGTATGCATCGACGACCTCGCCGAGCTGGACGAGACCGGCCGTCCGCGCGTCGAGCAAGTGTCGCGCCTGCTCGCCGCGGGCATCACCGTGCTGGCGACGCTGCACCTGCTCTCGATCCGCAGCATGGCTATCGCTTACGCGGCGATGCTTGGCGGCACCACAGCGGGAGGCGTGATCGATGACAGCGTCCTCGAGTCGATCGACGAGCTGGAGCTCATCGACATCACGCCGGAGGACCTGCTCGAGCGTATGCGCGAGCAGCCGGTGCTGCGCCCGGCCGAGCTCGCGGTGGCCATGCAGCGTGAGCTGCGCCTGTCGGTTCTCGAAGCGCTGCGCGAGTCGGCGTTTCGCGTCATTGCCGAACACGCCGACCGGCAGCTCGTCGGCTTTATGCGTGAGAGCGGTATCCGCGAGCCCTGGGACGTCCGGGGCCGCATCGTGGTGGCGTTGCCGGTGCGGCGCGGGCTGGAGAATCGGATCCGTCGCTCCGCGACCTACGCGGCGATGCAGGATGCGAAGTTCTCGGTCGTCTCGGTCCGAACACAGCGCATGACCGACCAACAGAAGGAATGGATGGGCGCCTACGCGGCGCTCACGCACCAGCTCGGGGGCGAGTTCGTGCATCTGCACGGCCGGTCGGTGGCGCGGACGCTCATCGAGTATGTCCACGATTCACTGGCGACTGAGGTCATCCTCGGTCACCGGCGGCGCAATCGGTGGGTGCCGGGCGACACGACGAGCCAGGTCATCCGCGGGCTGTCGGGCGTGGATGTCCACGTTTTGCGGGTGGATGGCTAGAGCGCTATCTGTGCCTCACGGTAAGCTGCCAGGCGCAGCGATGGGCTACCACTTGACGTGCGACGTCGGCAAGCATGTTCCGTCGGTGTCTTCGATCCTGCGGCCGGATCCCCTCCACGAGCTCGGTGAGTGGGGCGGAGAGGAGTTGGTGCGCCGCAAACGTCTCCTCGATCTGGGTTGCGGTGACGGCCGCTTCGCGCTTGGCGTCGCCAGGCTCGCATCGAGCGTGGAGGGGCTCGACCCTGACGAAGGCGCGATTGCCGCCGCGAAGAAGACCGTCCACAGGTCTGGGGTCACGAACGTGCGGTTCGCAGTCGGTGCGGCGCAGCAGTTGCCGTACGCGGACGCCGCCTTCGACGTCGTGCTGCTTTCCTGGACGCTTTGATGAATCGCACGCAAGGGCATGGTCCATGCCCTCCACGAGGTTCATAGAGTCCTCGCGCCCGGCGGGGTGCTGATCGACGCCCGACCGGACTCGCGCGTCGCTGCCAGCATCGAACGCGGCAGGCGCCGGCGGTTTCAGGTCTTCGGCTCTGTGAGGACCAACCGCGTTGAGCTCGCCAACGATCGCGCGTCAGATCTCGCGATCTCGCGGGTGGTGGAGGAGGGCCTTTTTCGGCGCAGGCGTCGGGGGCGGTTCTGGCATCGCGTCCCATTCGCGAGCCTGCCCGAACTCCGCGTTTACCTTCGGGAGCACCTGCGTTTCGTGCATCGGGCGAGGTGGGTCGTCGACGAGGCTACGCGCAGGCGCTACGTGAACGATCAGTTCGTCATCCGCCGCGCGGTGCGCTTCGAGCTCCTCGAGAAAACGGCGAACGCCTAGTCAAATTGTGTGCTGAATTCCGCCCCCAACAGGCGGAGATCAGGCCCGATCAGCACACTTTGTCGACTTGGTCACGGGTCGCCTCACGTGGCCAACGTCTGTTCGCCCTGGCGGTGCAACGTCTAGCTGTACGTTTCTTAGTGAGGCATGCGGGATGGCGAACAAATGTGCCCTCACCTTGGTCGCCGCGCTCGCCGCGTCGTGGCTGGGCGCGGCGTGCAGCCTCGTGCCCTCGGGCGGGCACGCTGACCTGGCGCCCACGCTCCGCTTCCAGAACGTTTCGGGTGGGCCGGTCGCGTTCGAGTCCGGTCAGCCGGTGCCGACGTTCGACCGCCAGCCTCGGCTTCAGCTCGATCTGGACGGGTCCTGGCGTTTCGACCCGCAGCCAGTGGACACGAACCTCAGCCTGACCGCCCGTCGGGCAAGCCTGCCGGCCATCACCCGCGAGCTGGGTGGCCGGGCGGACGCGCAGTTCGATGACGCCTCATGGACGAACCTCGACGTCCCCGGCACCTTCAACACGCCGCCCAACCGAACGACGAGCTCGGGCTACTACCGCCGCGACTTCCTGGTGCCGGGGCTCTGGTCGGGCCAGTACGCAACTTTGAAGTTCGGTGCTGTGCGCTACGTCGCGGACGTGTGGCTCAACGGCCACTACCTCGGATACCACGAGGGCGGTGACACACCCTTTGCGCTCGACGCGACCCAGGCTGTCGTCCCGGGCGCCATGAACAACCTGGTCGTGCGCGTCGACAACCCGGAGTGGGGGACACGCAACGACATCGTGCCCTGGGGCCTGGCCGATTGGTGGAACTACGGCGGCGTTGTCGGCGATGTGTGGATGGAGGCGCTGCCTGCGCTCAGCGCGGTGCGCGCCGACGTCACACCCCACCTCGACGGCGCGGACGTGTCGATCGTCCTCCAGCATCGTGGCCCCGAGTCCATCAAGGACGCGATCGAGGTGCGGCTCTGGCCGGCGCAGGTGAATCGGAGCGACCTTGGGAGCGCCGACGCAAGCTCCCTGATCCCGCCTGACGCTCAGACGCTCTTCGACGAGAACCTCGGACTGGGCACCGTCTCTGGGGATTCCGTTTTCCGTGTCGCCGCGCCGTTCGCGATGCGCGGCGCGGACATTTGGAGCCCAGGCCTGCCCGCGCTCTACGTCCTCCAGGTCACTGTACTGAGTGATGACGCGCCGGTCGACAACCTCTACACGAGCTTCGGGCTGAGGTCGATCCGCGTCGATTCCACGGGCCCACGGCTGCTCCTCAACGGGGAGCCCATCGTTTTCGACGGGGTTGCGGCGCACGAGGAGAAGCCGACGGCGGGCGGCGGTCCGCTCACGTCGACGCAGGACATCGTGTCGCTCCTCCGGCGCGTGTTGGGCGTGCACGCGAACCTCGTGCGCGTCGACCACCATCCCCCGGACCAGATGTTTCCGGTTCTCGCCGATCGCCTCGGCGTAGCGGTGTGGGAGGAGATCCCGCTCTATCACTACACGCCGCAGACGTTCTCCATCGCGCTGGACCGCGGTATCCCGCAGCAGATGCTCGCCGAGATGGACCTTCGCGACTTCAACCGGCCGAGCGTGATGTTTCACGGTTTCGCGAACGAGTCGACGGGCGACTCTGAGAGGATCAGCGCCCTCAACACTCTGCGCTCGCTGGATCGCCGCATCGACGGAACGCGGCTGACCGGCCAGGCCGCGTACGGCATGGACCCATCCGACGCCACGAGCGCGGACCTCGACGTGGCCGGCTTCACGCTCTATTCCGGCGTCCTCTATGGCGGCCGGCTGTCGGGTGCGGAGATTCAGTCGTTTCTGATGCAGGTCCACAGGACGTTTCCGAAAAAGCCGATCCTCCTCCTGGAGTTCGGCCACTGGGCGGACAACGCCGCAGATGAGCAGCAGCAGGTCCGCGTGTTCAACGCGTACTACGGCCAGGTCTCCGCCGACTTCGACACTCAGCAGAATGGATTCGTCGGTGCAGCGGTGTGGTGGTCGCTCGACGATTACTGGACGCAGAGGCCCGGCATCACGATCGAGCGCTTCGGCCTTTACCGCCCGGACGGGTCGCTGCGACCGGTCGGCGCTGTGGTGACGCGAGCGTATGAGCTCACGACTCCGACCACTCCGCCACCCGTCGCGAGGTCCAAGGGCGTCGCCGCCCCGATCACCGCCACCGAGCGCCACGCGCTGCTCCTGCCCTATGTCGCTTACGCCCTGGCGCTGCCGGCGCTCGTGCTGGTGGTCGTGATCGTCGCCCTCGCCCGTGTGAGGAGGCAGCCCGCATGGTGAACGACTACCTCGTCCGCCTCTCGATCCGCAGTGCGATGTTCGCGGGCGCGATCAGCGGCTTCGTTTTCGGCCTGTTCCTGGGCGCGACCCTGGGTGCGCTCCTCAGCTGGTTCGCGGGCGCGATAGTGGACTGGCAGGCGCAGCTCGGCTACAGCCTGGGTGTGACGCAGCAGCTCCTGCCTCTCGGCGACCAGGCCAGCTCGCTGGAGACGCTGTCCGACCAGTGGTTCATCGTCATTCCAGTCGTGGGGGTGATTCTGGGACTGGTTAGCGCGGTGATCGGCTCACTGGCGGGAGGGCTCTGGGCCGCGTTGGTCAATCTCGGCGTGCTCCCGATCCAGGTCTCGGTCATACGGCGCAACGAGCGTCCGGTCGCGCGGCGGGTCAGGACCAGGCGCCGGCGCGCGGTGGGCGAGTGAGATCGCAGCCTCTGGACGCCTAGCGCCCTCGAGCCCGTCGCGTCCTAAGATGCAGACGCTGGTGGTGTTGCAATGACCACTGCGGACCTTGTATTTGGAGCCTGCCTCCTGTTGGGTGGCGGACTTCTCTTGCTGACGTTGATCTTCGACGACCTCTTCGGCGGCCTTCTCGGCGCCATCCACCTCGGTTTTGATCTTGGCGGCGTGTCGCCCACCCCGCTGCTCCTCGGCTTCATCGCCATGTTCGGCATCGGCGGGCTGCTCGGGGTGCACAGCTTCGGCGCTGGGGTCGGCGGCGCAACCCTCATCGCGCTTGTCGCCGGACTACTGGGAGCCGGCGTCGTATTCGGCTCGTTCAAGGTGCTGCGGCAGGCCGAGTCGACCGAGACCTTCAGCCTCCAGGATATGGTCGGCACGACGGGCCGCGTCTCGGTCGGGATTCCGGCCAACCGTTTCGGCACGGTCCTCATCAGCTTTGCGGGCGCCACGCACAACATGACTGCCACGTCGGACGCGGAGATCCCGGCGGGCCGCGTCGTCAAGGTCGTCGCCATCGCCGGCGACAACCTGGTCGTCACGCCCACCTCATCGGTTAGCACTGAAGGAGCACGATCCGATGCCTAGTTTTTTGACCTCAAGTCCATTTCTCGTCGTCGCGGCGGTGATCGTTCTCGTCCTGCTGATCGCGTTTGTCGCCAGCCGCTACCACGTGGCGGGCGCCAACGAGGCGCTGATCGTCGCCGGCTCGCGGGGCGCCAAGGTGCGCGACGAGCGCGGCCAGGCTCAGGCGGCGCCCGGTGACAAGGGAGTGAAAGTCGTGGTCGGCGGCGGCACGTTCGTGCGCCCCCTGCTCGACCGCGTGGGGAGGATGAAGCTCACCGCGAGGCAGATCAGCGTCCAGCTGACGGACGCGGTGACGAGCCAGGGCATCAAGGTCCAGGTCCAGGGCGTGGCGACGTTCAAGATCGGGCGCGACGTGGAGTCTCTGCGCAACGCCGCCGAGCGCTTCCTCGACGCCAAGCCCGAGCAGGTCGACTCGATCGTGAAGAACGTCCTCGAGGGATCGCTGCGCTCGATCGTCGGCACGCTGACCATCGAGGAGCTGATCCGCGACCGGCAGAAGCTGCTCCAGCAGGTGCAGGACGCGGCCAAGGGCGACCTCGCGACGAGCGGCCTCCAGATCGACGCCTTCACGATCCAGAGCTTCTCCGACGAGTCGAGCTACATCGAGCTGCTCGGCCAGCAGAGCGTGGCCACCATCACGCGCGACGCCCGCATGGCCAAGGCCTCGACCGACCAGGAGGCCGCGGTGCGGGAAGCACAGGCCCAACAGATCAAGATCAATGCTGCCCGGGACGTCTCGCTGCGCGAGGCCGAGACCAAGACACAGGTCGCCGCGGCCCAGGCGCGCGCCGACCAGGCGGGACCGCTGGCCATGGCGGAGGCACAGCAGGAAGTGGTACGCAGGCAGACGGAGCTGGCGCAGCTCGAGGCCGAGCGCAAGGAGAAAGAGCTGCTCTCCACCACGGTGAAGCCCGCGGCTGCCGACGCGCAGGCCGTCATCGCCCGCGCCGAGGGCGAGAAGCGAGCCCGCATCGCGTCCGCTGAGGCCGACGCTGAGACCACCCGGTTGGAAGGTGGAGCGGAGGCGCAGATCGTGCTGACCAAGGGTGAGGCGGAGGCGAAAGCGCTCGCCATGCGCGCCGACGCCTACAAGCAGTTCAACGAGGCGGCCATCATCCAGACAGTGCTGTCGGCCCTCCCGGATATCGTGCGCGCCGCGGCCGAGCCGATGAGCCACATCGATTCTCTGACCGTGATGAGCGCCGACGGCGCGTCCGACATCGTGCGCAACGCAACCCGGGCGGTGATCGAATCGACCACGGCGATCAAGGGCCTCACGGGCCTTGACGTCCCAAGCCTGGTCGGAGGCGCGCTGGGGCGTGGGTTCGGCGACAGGCTGCGTACCGGCGAAGGCGCCAACGGCGAACCGCCGGCGGGCGGCCCAACAGTCGGGGAGTCGGCCGCCGAACGCATCAGCGAGCTGGCCGCGCAGGGGCTCACGTCCATGAAGGCACGGGCGGCGGAAAGCACGGCGTCGGTCAAGGCTGCCGCCGACGAGGCAGCAGCGAAAGCTCAGGCGGAGGCCCAGAAGGTCAAGGAAGCGGCAGAGAAGGCGGGTGCGGCGGTGGAATCCAAGGCCAAGGCGGTCGTGCCGAGTGACGGAAACAAGAGGCAATGGGCCAATTGGACCGCGGACCAGCTCCGGCGCCTGCCCGACGCCAAGGCGCTCGGCACCCTCAAGCTGCGCGAGCTGACCGAGAAGGGCCCCGCCGCGGCGCGCAGCGTGTGGGCAACCGCCAAGGACGCGATGAAGGACTACGAAAATTTGACCGTCGACGACCTGATCGCGCAGTTCGGCGCTGGCCAGCGCTAAAGCAGGAAGCCCACTTGCGTGAGCTTCCTTAGGCTGGGGTGGGGGCGTGATATCGAATTTCAACGGCCGGTTTAACGGCCGACGATATGGTAGCACGGTGAATCGCGATCCACAACATATAGACAGCTGGGGAAAAGTCTCCTGAAGCTGCCGATTCCGCTCGACATGGAGCCGATGCTCTCCGCCATCTCCGAGAACGGCATCCCCAAGGGCGAACGCTGGGAGTACGAACCCAAGTGGGACGGGTTCCGGACCCTTGTCTTCCGGGACGGCGAGGAAGTTGCGCTGGCAAGCCGTGGCGGCCGGCCCATGACGCGCTACTTCCCCGAGGTGCTGCCGGCGTTTCGGGCCCTCAAGTCGAAGAAGTACGTACTGGACGGCGAGCTGGTCGTGGTGGGCGCGAACGGCCTCGACTTCGGCGCCCTCCAGCAGCGAGTCCATCCGGCCGAGTCACGTGTTCGCATGCTCAGCGAGGCAACGCCCGCCTGGTTCATCGCGTTCGACCTCATCGCAGAGAGCGACGAGGACCTGCGCAAGCTGGCATTGGGGGACCGGCGCAAGCGACTCGAGAAGCTGCTGAAGGGCGTCAAGCCACCGCTCTTTCTCACTCCCTACACCCGAGACTTCAAGACCGCGACCGACTGGTTCGATAAGTTCGAGGGCGCCGGCCTGGACGGCGTGATCGCCAAATCCTGGGACGGTCCATACGTGCCTGGCAAGCGCTTCTGGGTGAAGATCAAGCATCAGCGCACCGCCGACTGCGTTGTCATCGGATGGCGAAAGACCGCGGACGGCTCGACCCTCGGGGCTTTGCTGCTCGGTCTGTACGACAAGAAAGGCGCGATCCACTACGTCGGCCACACCTCCTCTTTCAGCGCGGCCGAGCGCAAGGAGCTTATCGCGAAGCTCAAGCCACTCGAGATCGAGGTCCCGGAGGAGGAGTGGCGCGCCAACCCAGGGCGCATGCCCGGCGCGCTGAGCCGGTGGTCGCGAGGCAAGGACACCGAGTGGGTCGCGGTCAAGCCTCAGCTCGTCTGCGAGGTGACCTACGACAAGCTCGAGGCGGGCGAGCGCTTTCGCCACGCCACTGGATTCCTGCGCTGGCGGACCGACAAGCCGCCGAAGAAGTGCACCTTCGACCAGATCCAGTCAGTCGCCCAATTCGACGTTCGAGGAATCTTCGGCAGGAAGTAGGAACGGTCGAGCGCCGGGGCCGCCCGGACCGTAGTACCGCATCGCAGCGCGACCCAGCGCCGTCACGGCCACCCAGTCGAAACCTGCACCGAGCCCCACGCCCACGCCGAGAGGCACGACGCGCGCCGCCAGCTTGGCGCCGCCGGTGGTCGCGACCCGAGTGAGGATCCGCGTCAGGAGCCGGCCGCCACCATGCCGGAGCAGGAGGGCCGGCACCCTGCGGAACGCCGCGACCGCCAGGCGCTCGCCCCCGGCGACGATCACGTCCTCCCGCAGTTTCACGGCGCCGCTGGTGATGCCGACCACCACTAGGGCCTCGAGCACGCGGTCGTCCGAGTCGGCGAGGGCGTGGCCGTAGATCATGGCGACGCCCAGAACGAGCTCGACCTCCTGCTCCAGCGCGTAGAGGGTCTGGCTCGTGATCGTCCCGAGGGCGAGGGCCGTGCCGATCCCCGGCGCAATCGATGCGGCGCCGCTCAGGGCGCCGGTGGCGGCGACGCGGCCACGGGTGGAACTGATGAGGGCGCGCGCCGATTGCTCTGAGGTGAGGTGAGGATGAGTCGCCCGCAGGCGTTCGACCCTCGCCCGGATCGCCGGCTCGCGAGCCTTGACCGCGCCGTCCAGGTACTTCAGGACGAGCCGGAGCTGCGGCGGGAGCTGGTCCGGGTCCACCGCCTCGAAGCCTACCGCACGCCCGTTACCGCGATCGAGTCGCAGCTGCAACACTCCGAACCGAATACGAAGTTGCGACTCATTCCCGATAAGGTTTAGCCTTCCCGTGATGGCCTCGGTGGCGGTGCTCTTCAGCCGGTCGTTCGACCACGGGGAGCGCAGGCGCATGGCGGGCTTCTTCGGCTCGGTGGCTGTTCTGCACCTGCTGGGGTGGGGCCTGCTGCTGATTTACGGCGCAAGCCACCCCGGAATCCTCGCGCTCGGGGGTCTCGCTTACACCTTCGGACTGCGGCACGCGTTCGACGCCGATCACATCTCGGCGATCGACAACACGACTCGCAAGCTTCTCCAGAACGGGGGCAAACCGGTCGGGGTCGGATTCTTCTTTTCGCTGGGTCATTCGACAGTCGTGCTGCTCATCGCCGTCGCGCTTGGCCTCGCGGTGAAGTGGATCGTCGAGGGGGTCGTCTCCGACAGCGGCGAGCTCAGGAGCATCGGAGGGGCCGTCGGCACGCTGGTGTCGGGCGGATTCCTGGTCGCGATTGGAATCCTGAACCTTGTCGTCCTGCTCGACATCGTTCGCGTCTACCGCAAGATGCGTCGCGGCGAGTACGACCGAGACCGCCTCGAGCACGAGCTGAGGTCGGGCGGCCTTATGACGAGGCTCTTCGGTCGCATTTTTCGCCTCGTCGATCAGAGCTGGCACATGTATCCGATCGGATTCCTGTTCGGTCTCGGCTTCGACACCGCATCCGAGGTCGCGCTCCTGGCCATCTCTGCCGGCGCGGCCGCGCAGGGCCTGCCCTTCGCCGCAGTGATCTCGCTGCCGCTGATCTTCGCCGCCGGAATGTCGCTGATGGACACGGCCGACGGCGCGTTCATGTCGAAGGCTTACTCGTGGGCTTTCGCGAGCCCCATCCGCAAGGTTTTCTACAACCTGACTGTGACGTCGCTGTCGGTCTTCATCGCGCTGTTCGTCGGGGTGGTCGAGCTGGCGCAGATCCTGATCCGCATCCTCGGATTGCGCGGTGGGATCTACGACGCGATCGCGGGCTTCGATTTCATCGGCAAATCGGGCTACGTCATCGTCGGGGCATTCGTCGTGACGTGGGTTGCCGCGCTCCTCTTCTACAAAGTCCGGCGGATCGACGAGCGTTGGAGCGAGGTCGTCGACAAGGTCGCCTAGGCCTCGAGGTCGGGCAGTCGGTAGACCCTGCGCGCCGTCCCGCCGAATATCTCGCCATCGAAACCCGTGATCTGCCGCAACGCGTCCATCACTTGCGGGTAGCTCGCCGCGAGCAGACAGACCGGCCAGTCGGAGCCGAACATGCAGCGCTCGGGACCGAACCATCCCACGACGCGGCGGACGTAGGGCTCGAGCTCCTCGGGCGTCCACGATTTCCAGTCGGCCTCGGTGACGAGACCCGAGAGCTTGCACGCCACGTTGGGCTCATCGCTGAAATGTGCGAGGCGCTCTTCCCACCCGCTGTCCCATGAACCACGTGCGATCTGGGGCTTGCCTGCGTGGTCGATGACAAACGAAACTCCCCGGTTTCGCCGCACTGTTTCGAGAGCGGCAGGGAGCTCTCGGGCTCGCACCAGGAGGTCGTAGACCAACCCCGCCTCGCCGACGGCGCCGATGCCTCGCTGCACATCGTCGCGGAGAAGCCAGCGCGCGTCGGGCTCGTCGTGGACCTGGTGCCGGATTCCAACCAGACCGTCGCTGACGATCGAGGCCAGCGTCGCCGCGACGGAAGGCGACGTCAGGTCGACCCATCCCACCACCCCGGCGATGAAGTCGTTCGCGGCGGCGGTGTCGAGGAACTCGCGCGTCTCGTCAACGCTCGAGATGGTCTGCACCAGGATGGTCCTGTCCACGCCGGTGTCCTCGAGCAGCGGACGCAGGTCTTCGGGCCCGAAAGGCCGCCGGATGGCCGCGAGCTCGTCGCCCATCCATGGGTAGCGACGCCGAGTCGGATCCCAGAAGTGGTGGTGCGCGTCGACGATCACGCGCCGAGCTCCCTCCACAGCTCGTCAGGGATCGGTGCGTCCAACAGCCGCACGTTCTCCTCGACCTCCGCGACCGAGCGACAGCCCATCAGCACAGAGACGACCGCCGCATGCCGCAGCGGGAACTGCAATGCGGCGGCCTTGACGTCCACGCCGTGACGCTTGCACGTCTCCTTTATCCGCTGCGCCCTGGAGATCACGTCTGGAGGCGCCTGCTCGTAGTTGTAGTGGAGGTTCGACCCGGCCTCGGCGAGGATGCCGCTGTTGAACACGCCGCCCGCGATGACGGAGATTCCACGCTCGAGGCACAGGGGCAACAGCTCCTGCGTGCCGCTGCGGTCGAGCAGCGTGTAGCGACCCGCGAGGAGGAAGCAGTCGAAGTTTGCTTCGCGCGCGAACCAGGCCAGCATCTCTGCCTGGTTCATGCCGGCTCCGATCGCTCTCACGGTTCCGTCTGCCCGAAGGCGATCAAGCGCGCGATACGCGCCCGCCATCGCTTCCTCGAAATGCTGGTCGGGATCGTGAATGAGCAGAACATCGACTCGGTCGAGTTGTAGGCGTTCGAGGCTCTCGTCGACCGAGCGCATCGTCGCGTCGTAGGAGAAATCGAAAACGGGGTTGACCGGAGGCGTGCCCTTCCACGCCTGGCCAACCTCAGGCGGCGCGTCCTCACGCAGAAGACGCCCGACCTTCGTGGAGATGACGAACTGATCGCGTGGCTTCGTACGCAGCACAGCGCCAAGCCGCTGCTCGGAAAGGCCAAATCCGTAGAGGGGCGCGGTGTCGAAATAGCGGATCCCAGCGTCCCAGGCGGCCTCGACCACACGGTGTGCCTCGTCTTCGCCGACAGCCTCGAAGAGTCCACCGAGAGGTGCTGTGCCCAGCCCGAGCCGGCCGAGAGGGATCAGAGCGCCGGGCGCGCGCAGGGCGCGCTGATCACAATTCGAAGATCTTCTTCATGCGGTCGCTGCCCTCACCGCTGAAGTCGTGCGTCATGGCCATCATGGTCCCGATCTCGGTTTCCCACCTGATGCTGGTGGGGTCCTTGGCGATCTCGGCGATCGCGCGGTCGTAGTCCTCGCACTCGACGTAGTGGAAGAGGTCGAGCCCGTCGCGAAAGATCACGTACTTCGTGATCCCCACGCGATGGATCTCCGCAAGGACGTCGGGCCAGACTGCGCGGTGGTATTCCTCGTAGCGCTCCTCCGCGCCGGGCTTCAACCGCGTGTGCAGCCCGACCTCCATTCAGGGTCTCCCATCTTCTGCGAGCTGCGCGCGCAGCCAGCGCTCTCCGCTCGCGATGTGAGCGGTGGCGGCCGCCCGCGCGAGCTCCGGGTCCCCGGCGCTGATCGCCTCGAAGATCCGCCGGTGCTCCTCGCGCGTCTCGTCGAGCGCGTCATCGACCGCGCGCCCGTGCCACAGACGCACGCGCATCGTTCGCGTAGACAGGCTCGCGAGCAGTGACGCGAGGACCGCGTTGCCGGCCGCCTTCGCGATGACCGCGTGAAAGGCGACGTCCGCTTCGACCAGCTCTTCCACGGTCTGGGCCTGGCGCATCCGCTCCAGGATGCGTGCGAGATCGTCCTTTTCGGCCGCGTCGATTCTCCCGGCCGCGAGAGTGGCGGCCGACGCCTCGAGGATTCGCCGCACCTCGTAGAGCTCGATCTCGGTCTGGCCGAGCAGGAGGTGGCTGATGAAGCCGGTGCTTTCCAGCAGGAGGTCAGGCTCCAGGCTGCTGACGTAGGTCCCGTCGCCCTGGCGGACCTCCAGCACCCGCAACTGGGACAGGGCGCGCACAGCCTCGCGCAGCGAGTTTCGGGACAGGCCGAGCTCAGCCGCCAGCTCGGTCTCCTTGGGGAGGCGATCGCCGGGTCCCCAGGAGCCGCTCACGATCCGCTCGCGGATCTTGTCGATCGCCTCCTCGGTCACCCGCGGGGCCCGCCCGACGCGCCGGCCCCTGCGGGCCACCGGCTTGGTGCTCATGTCGCGTGGATTGTCGCCCAAGCCGCGGTCGGCGCCAAGAGGTCGGACGTTCAAGAGGCAGAATCGCTCTGTGAGGGGGCTGCCGCGTTCACACGGTTGACAAACATCGGAGGATTAGCATATAACTCCGAGCCAGGTGGGCACGAGGATCCTGCGAGCGACGGCCCTGGACATCCGATTTCCGACCTCTCGCACGCTCGACGGCTCGGACGCGATGAACCCCGACCCCGACTATTCGGCCGCCTACGTCGTGCTCGAGACCGACCGGCGGGACAGGTTGTCCGGGCACGGCCTCACCTTCACCATCGGTCGCGGCAACGAGCTGTGCGTCGAGGCGATCGAGCTGTTGTCGGGACACGTGGTGGGGCGGACCCTCGAGGACATCGCCGGTGATATGGCCGGGTTCTGGCGAGGCGTGGTCGCCGACAGCCAGCTGCGGTGGCTCGGCCCGGAGAAGGGCGTCGTCCACCTGGCCACCGCCGCGCTTGTCAACGCGGTGTGGGACCTGTACGCGAAGGCTGAGCGCAAGCCTCTGTGGAAGCTGCTGGCGGACATGAGCCCCGCCGAGCTCGTCGCCTGCATCGACTTTCGCTACATCGACGACGTCCTCAGTCCTGTCGAAGCGACCGCGCTGCTCGAGCGCCAGGCCGGCGGCCGCGCGGGCCGCGAAGCGGAGATGCGGCGCGACGGCTTCCCGGCGTACACGACCTCCGCAGGATGGATCGGCTACTCGGACGACAAGATCCGCCGGCTTGCGCGCGAGGCGATGGACGCCGGCTTCAAGCATCTCAAGCTCAAGGTCGGAGGTGACCCCGAATCCGATCTGCGTCGGGCGCGGATCTTGCGCGACGCGATCGGTCCGGATCGTCACCTCATGCTCGATGCCAACCAGGTATGGGGAGTAGACGAGGCGATCCGTTCCATCCACGCGCTGCGCGAGGTTAACCCGTGGTGGATCGAGGAGCCCACCAGCCCGGACGACATCCTCGGCCACCGGCGTATCCGTGAGGCCGTGAGGCCAGTGGGCGTCGCCACCGGCGAGCACGTCCAGAACCGTGTGATGTTCAAGCAGCTCCTGCAGCTGGAGGCCATCGACTTCTGCCAGGTGGACAGCTGCCGCCTGGGCGGGGTCAACGAGGTCCTGGCGGTGTTGCTGCTGGCGGCGAAGTTCGGGGTGCCGGTCTGCCCGCATGCGGGTGGGGTGGGCCTCTGCGAGTACGTCCAGCACCTCGCCCTCTTCGACTACATCGCGGTGTCCGGCTCCCTGGAGAACCGGACGTGCGAGTTCGTCGATCACCTGCACGAGCACTTCGTCGACCCCGTGCGGCTCAGCAAGGGCCGCTACGTCGTGCCCGAGGCGCCGGGCTACAGCGCCGAGATCAAGCCGGAATCGCTCCGGAGGTTCGCCTACCCGATGGGTCGCGCATGGGCCGAACATCCGATGGCTGAGGGTACAGAAGTGGCCACTTGACACTCGGCCAGCGGCGAATTAAGGTGCGGTGAAGCCTCAAACATCGGATTTATTGCGAGTGGCGAGAACAGGAGGACACAACTTGAGAGCAGGATTCCAACGAAGGCTCAGGGCATTCGCCCTGATAGCGGTAACCGCCATGGGGGTGGTGGCCTGCGGCGGCACCAACTCGTCCGGCGGCTCGTCGACTCCGACGATCGGCGTGGTGCTCACGTACAACCTGCCCGGGTTCTGGGGCAACTACCTGAAGTACGAGTCGACCTACGAGACGCAGCTCGGGGTCAAGCTGGTGGGCCCCAAGGTCGCCAACGTCGAGGCCAACGGGAACGAGGCGGCGCAGCAGATCATCGACGTCAAGTCGCTGATCTCACAGGGCGTGCAGGCGCTGATCGTCAATCCGGCCGACAGCGCGGCGATCGGTCCGGCGCTCGACTACGCGAAGAGCAAGAACATCCCGGTGGTCACCGTGGACGTGGCGCCCAGCCAGGGCAGCGTCTACATGATCGTCCGCGCCGACAACACTGCGTACGGCAGCAAGTCATGCGACTACATCGCATCGCATGCCAGCACGCCGGGAACCATCGCCATGGTCGAGGGCGACCTCACGTCGCTCAACGCGCGTGACCGCGCGACAGGGTGCCAGAACATGATTTCCCAGAAATACCCCAACTTCAAGATCAAGGCGTACGAGACGAAGGACTGGGGCACCGACCCCGCGGTCCAGAACGCCACCACCGCGCTTACCGCCATCAGCGACCTGCGCGGCATCTACGTCCACTGGAGCGTGCCCGAGGACGGCATCCTCGCCGCCGAGCAGCAGAAGGGCAAGGCCTCAGACGTCGGGACCTCAAACCACGTCATCCTGGTCGGCAACGACGGGTCGCCGCACGAGTGCGACCTGATCCGGTCGAAGAAGCTGGACGCGACGATCGACCAGCCGGCCGACAAGTACGCGTACTACGCGATCTACTACGCCAAGCAGGCCATCGCCGGCACGAAGTACAACCAGGGACAGTCGACCGACCACAACAGTACGATCGTGACCGTGCAGGGCAACCTCGAGGACGCGCTGGCCGCGCCTCTGGTGACGCTCGCGGGCGACGCCGGCTCGACCCAGGTCAACAGCACCGACCTGTGGTGCAACAACAAGTAAGGAAAACCTAACCTCCCAATGCAGCGGTTCTCGTCCACCGGGCCGGCAACCAGTCCGGCGCCGGTGGGCGAGGCCGAAAACGTCTCCAAGACATTCGGCGAGACCCGCGCGCTGGTCGATGTCTCTCTCGCCGTCAACGCGGGCGAGTGCCACGCGCTGGTTGGTCGCAATGGCGCCGGCAAGTCGACGCTCGTCTCGCTTTTCACCGGGCTACAGAGGCCCGACGCGGGAGCCATTCGGCTCGCGGGTCAATCGGCGCCGGGCTTGGCGGACCGCGGCGCGTGGCTCGCGCGGGTGGCATGCGTCTACCAGAAGTCAATGGTCGTGCCGCCGCTGACCGTCGCCGAGAACGTCTTCCTCAACCGCCCGGTCGGCGATAGGCGGAGCCTGGTCGACTGGAAGCGGATGCGCGCCGAGGCGCATGAGCTGATGCTCGATTGGGGGTTCGACATCGACGTCGACCAGGAGGCCTCGACGCTGACCGTCGAGCAGCGACAGATCGTCGAGATCGCGCGCGCACTCTCGATCGGCGCGCGTTTCTTGATCCTCGACGAGCCGACCGCGGCCCTCGAGAAGGCCGCCGTGGACAGGCTGTTCGAGCGCGTGCGCAGGCTGCGCGAGGGCGGCGTTGGCGTGCTCTACATCTCGCATCACCTCGAGGAGATCTATGAGATCTGCCAGCGCGTCACCGTCCTGCGAGACGGTGAGCTTGTCCTGACTGGCAATGTCGGGGACATCGGCCTGGCGCAGCTGATCGCGGCAATGGTCGGCAGCGCGCCGCCGCGCCGCGCGACGGAGATAGAGGCCGCGCGCACCGCCGTGCTTGGCGAGACGTCTCTCGAGATCAAGGGATTGAACGTGGCTTCACGATCCGGCTCCGTGTACGACGTCGACCTCACGGTGCGGGCGGGCGAGTGTGTCGGGCTCGTCGGACTTCGCGGCTCAGGATCGTCGACGGTTGGCGACGCGGTCGCAGGCCTGCTCAAGCCCAGAGGTGGCTCGATCGTTGCCCGCGGGGTCGTCGGCTACGTGCCGCAGGACCGTCACCAGCGCGGGTTTGCCCCCCAGCTGGGCGTCGATGAGAACCTGACCCACACCGTGCTGGGCCGGATCAGCGGGCGTTTCGGGGTCGTATCCACGCGGCGCCGCACCGAGGTCGCGACGCGCGAAGTCCAGCGACTGCAAATCGTCGCCCGCACGCTGGACCAGCCCGTATCGAGCCTCAGCGGCGGCAATCAGCAGAAGGTTGTGGTGGGGCGGGCGTTGGCGGCTGAGCCGGCGGTGCTGGTGGCGATCAACCCGACGGTCGGCGTGGACGTTGCTTCGAAGGAGGCGCTGCTCGATGGCATCGCCCGGGTGCGCGATCGTGGCGTCGCGGTGCTCTTGATCTCCGACGACTTCGAAGACCTTCGCGTCTGCACGCGCCTGCTCGTAATGGTGCGCGGCCGCATCACCGCTTCGTTCGACCGTCCGCCGTGGGATCGGCAGCAGCTGATCAGCGCGGTCGAAGGGCTGGAGGTTGCGGTCTGATGGCCGAGAGCGCGGTCAAGACGAAAGCCGCTCCGGCACCCGGGGTAGGGCGCCGCGACTTCCGCTTCCTCGTGCTCAAGTGGTTTCGCGAGCTGACGCTCGTCCCGGTGATCGTGGTCCTGATGATCGCCGGCGCGGTCGTCAACCCCGTGTTCTTCACGCCGTCGAACCTGATCAACGTCGCCGAGGGCGGCGCGGCGCTGGGAATGGTGGTGGTCGCCGAATCCCTGATCCTTCTCACCGGAAAGTTCGACATCTCGCTCCAGGGCACATTCGGCCTGGCGCCCCTGCTCGGAGCGTGGCTGGTCGCGCCGAAGGCAAGTGAAGGGCTGGGCACTGAATTGAGCCCGTGGCTAGGCCTGCTGGTGGTCTTTCTCGTCGGCCTCGTGGTGGGCACGTTCAACGGGGTCCTGGTGATCAAGGCGAACTTCAACGCCTTCATCTTCACTCTGGCCATGAGCATCCTCCTCACCGGCCTGCAGCTCGGATGGCTGGGCGGCCAGACCGTTTACAACCTGCCGGAGGCGTTCATCTACCTCGGCGCAGAGTCGTGGTTTGGCGTGCCGGTCGCGGTCTGGGTCACCATCGCGACGTTCGCCGTCGCGTCCTGGTTCCTTCGCTACCACCGCATCGGGCGCGCGATGTACGCGATCGGTGGAAACCTCGAAGCCGCCCGCGCGGCAGGCATCTCGGTCGATCGCATCCGGATCGGCGTGTTCATGGTCGCGAGCGTGCTGGCCGCGATCGGCGGCCTCATGCAGGCAGGCCGCGTGACGGCCGTCACGGCGGGTCAGGGATCGAACCTGATATTCAGCGTTTTCGCCGCGGCGGTGATCGGCGGCATCGCGTTGGAGGGTGGTCGGGGTCGCATGATCGGTGCGCTCACCGGCGTCATCCTGCTTTCGCTGGTCACCAACATCCTTACGCTGTCCAACGTCAGCTCGACCTGGATCGACGCGGTCGACGGCGCGATCATCCTCATCGCCCTCGGCCTGGCCAAGCTCATCGGCACGGAACGCGCGTAGTGGGGCGACTGGACGGCAAGGTCTGCGTGATCACCGGGGCGGGGTCGGGCATCGGCCGCGCGAGCGCTTTACTGTTCGCGACTGAGGGCGGCCGCATCGTCGTGGGCGACATCGACATGGACGCCGCTCAGAGGACCGCGTCCGAGATCGAGCACGAAGGCGGTCATGCCTGGGCGTCGCAGGTCGACGTCACCGATGAACCCGCAACCAAGGCTTTCGCCGCCGAGGTCGTGGAGCGCGAGGGTCGTGTCGACGTGCTCTTCAACAACGCCGGCATAGCTGGGGTGGGGGATGTCCTCGAAACCGACCCCGACCTGTTCGACCGCGTCATGCGAGTCAACGTTCGCGGCGTCTACCTGATGAGCCGCGCCATCGTTCCATACATGATCGAGGGCAAGGCCGGCTCGATCATCAACATGTCGTCGTGCATAGCTGAGATCGGTCTGGCGCGGCGAGTGTCGTACGCGGCGTCGAAGGGCGCGGTGCTCGCGATGACGAAGTCGATGCAGGTCGACCTGGCGCCGCACGGGATCAGGGTCAACGCCCTGCTCCCGGGCACGATCCTCACCCCGTTTGTCGAGCGCTACCTCAAGGAGTCCTACGCCGATCCCGAGGAGGGGTTGGCGTCGATCCGCAAGCGCCAGCTCAGCAACGACCTCGGCCGCCCCGAGGACGTGGCGAGCGCAGCGCTCTACCTGGCTTCGGACGAGTCGCGCTTCGTGATGGCGTCGGGCCTCATCGTCGACGGCGGAGTGAGCGGCGCGAAATAGCCGAACCACCTAAGCTGACCCCGGCATGAGCGCGGACGACGACGGCGCGCTGATCGATTTCTATCCCTACCGGGACCGCTTCAAGAGCTACAACCGGCTCCCCGTGGAGGGTCGCGACCGCGAGAGCATCCTGGATGAGCTCGCGACGATGGCCACCGAGGAAGACCGGATCGCGGACGCCGGCCAGGTGTCGGGATCGATCTACCACGGCGACCACGACCACTACCGATTTCTCACCGAAGCGTTCCGCCTGTTCGCCCACGCCAACGTGCTGCAGCGCGACATGTACCCGAGCGCGACCAAGCTCGAGGCGGAGATAGTCGCCATGACGGCATCGATGCTGCACGGCGACGCACAGGTCTGCGGGGTCGTGACGTTTGGCGGGACCGAGAGCCTGATCAATCCGATGCTCGTTTATCGCGACCGCGGTCGCGCTGAGAAGGGCGTCACCGAGCCGGAGGTGATCGTCCCCATAACCGCGCACGTGGCGCTGGACAAAGCCGCGCACCTGCTGGGCATCAGATTGCTTCGCGCTCCGCTGCGCGATGACTGGCGCGCCGACGTGGAATGGGTGCGCGGCCACATCACGGACAACACGGTGGCGCTCGTCGGCTCGGCACCCAACTATGCCCATGGCGTGATCGATCCGATCGCCGAGCTGGCCGCCATCGCGCAGGAGCGCGACATCGGCATGCACGTGGATGGATGCCTCGGCGGCTTCATCCTTCCGTGGGGCGAGGCGCTGGGCTATCCGATTCCGCGGTTCGACTTTCGAATTCCGGGCGTGACGTCGATCTCCGCCGACACGCACAAGTACGGTTACGCCCTGAAAGGGACGAGCGTGCTGCTGTATCGCAGTCCCGATCTGCGCCGCTACCAGTACTTCAACTACCCGGACTGGCCGGGCGGGATCTACATGTCGCCTGGGTTGTCGGGCAGCCGCTCCGGTGGAATCGTCGCCGCGACCTGGGCTGCGATGGTGAGCCTCGGCGAGCGCGGATACCGCGAGATCGCTTCTCGGATATTCGCAACGGCCGCCAGAATCCGCGCCGGAATCGAATCGATTCCTGAGCTGGATGTCATCGGCGAGCCAACGTTTCTGGTCGCGTTCCGTGCTCGCGAGCTGAACATCTATCACGTCAATGACCACCTGGTCGAGCGGGGATGGCGGCTCAACTCGCTACAGCTGCCGCCTGGGTTGCACTTCTGCGTGACGCGACCCAACACGGCGCCGGGCGTGGCCGAGGCGTTCGTCACAGACCTGCGCGACGCCGTCGAATACGCGAAGCATCCAGCCCGAGCCGAGCCCCGGAGCGGAGCGCTGTACGGGCTCGGCGGAACGCCGTCGGGCAACGAGGCGCTCAACATGCTGTTCAACGCGGCGCTGGACGCGATGTACGAGGTAGCCCCCAGCGGCGGTGGCTGAGGGCTGGGTCCTCGCAGTCGACCTCGGGACCGGCGGCCCAAAGATCGGCGCAGTGTCCGTTGACGGCCAGGTTCTGGCCCACGCCATCTCGGTCGTCGACACCCGCTACCTCCACGGAGGCGGGGCCGTTCAGGATGCTGGCCGGTGGTGGGAGCTGGTCGAGGCCGGCGCCCGGTCTTTGCTTGCTTCGGACCGGGTCGATCCGCGGTCCTTGCTCGGGGTTGGGCTGACCGGCCAGTGGGGGTCCACCGTTCCGGTCGACAAGTCGGGCCGGCCGGCCGGCGATTGCCGGCTCTGGGCCGATACCCGAGGCGGACAGTTCTCGGCCCGAGCCGTGGGAGGCCCGCTGGCGCTGTTCGGCTACTCGCCTGCGAACCTGCTGCGCTGGGTGCAGCTCACTGGCGGCGCGCCGTCGCCCAACGGAGCGGATCCGCTGGGGCATGAGCTCTACATGCGCAACTGCGAGCCCGACATCTACGCGCGGACGAGGACCCTTCTGGAGCCGGTCGATTACCTCGGGCTGCGTTTAACCGGCCGCGCGGTCGCGACGCCCGCGTCGATGATCCTTTCCTGGCTGACCGACAACCGTCGCGGAGCCAGGCCCGCGTACATGCCCGAGCTCATCCGGAGGTCGGGCCGCGATGCGTCGAAGCTCCCCGAGCTGGTGGAGACGGGAAGCGTGATCGGCACGGTCCTCCCTGAAGTCGCTCAGAACCTCGGCATCGATGAGGTGCCGGTGGTGGCTGGTATTCCCGACCTGCACAGCGCCTGGATCGGGTCGGGCGCGGTGGCGCCCTTCGAGGCCCACATGACGATCAGCTCGACGGCCTGGATCGCGTGCGAGGTCCCGTTCAAACGCACCGATGTAGCGCACCAGATGGCGTCCGTGCCCGGTCTGCGCCCCGACAACTATCTGATCGCGAACAATCACGAGACCGCCGGGCTGTGCCTCAAGTGGTTGCGCGACTCGATGGTGGGCGGAAGCTATGACGAGCTGTGCGAGCTCGCCGCGAGCGTCCGCGCCGGCGCCGGCGGTGTGATGTTCACGCCGTGGCTCAACGGCGAGCGCACGCCGGTAGAGGACCGCACGCTGCGTGGCGCGTTCCTCAACGTCTCCCTCGAGACAGGTCGCGGCGAGATGGTGCGCGCTGTGCTCGAGGGTGTGGCCTTCAACGCCCGATGGTTGCTCGACGCGGTGGAGAAGTTCGCGGGGCGGCCGCTGCCCACGCTGCGGATTCTTGGCGGCGGCGCTCAATCGGACCTGTGGTGCCAGATCCACGCCGACGTCCTGGGCAGGCGAGTGGAGAGGGTGGCCGAACCGATGTACGCATGCGTTCGCGGGGCCGGTCTGTTCGCGGCAGTGTCCCTCGGCAAGATCTCGCTCGAGGACGTTCGCGGCCGTGTGCCCGTCAGCGAGACCTTCGAACCGGATGACCGAAATAGTGCCGTGTACGAACCGATGTATCGCGAGTTCAAGCAGTTTTACGGGGCGCTGCACCGCAGCTACGCGCGCTTGAACGCCCAGTGACGACCAACGTCGCGGTTGCCACGCGAGCTGGTGCAGGGCGTTGGACAGTGCTCGGCGCGTACGCGCTGCTGGCGGCATGCACGCAGCTGCTGTGGCTCACATACGCGGCGGTTGACACACGAAGCGCCTCGGCACTGCACGTGAGCGTCGCGTTGGTCGGGGACCTCGCCGCGGTCTTTCCGCTCGCCTACATCATCCTGGCGCTGCCCGCCGGTCGGTTGCTCGACATGCGCTTCGGGCAGGCTCTAGGACTCGGCGCGCTGCTGACTGGTGGCGGCGCCTTGGTGCGGGTGGTGTCGGCCGAATCATTTGGGTGGCAGATGTTCGGCCAGGTCGTCATCGCATGCGGTCAGCCGTTGGTCTTGAACAGCATCAACAAGGTCGCGGCGCGGCACTTCGCGCCGCACGACCGCGCCCTGGCGATATCGGTCGGGACGGCCGCCCTGTTCGTCGGCATCCTCGCCGCGGTGTTGATGGCCGGACCCCTATTCGATGCTGGCGGCCTGCGGTTGCTTTTGTCGGTACAGGCGATCGCGGCCGTAGTCGCAGCCGTCGTGATGCTGATTGCCTTGCGCACGCCGCCGGCGCTGGCCGACGATCCCTCGGCCGCGGTGAGCCTGCGCTGGTTGTTGGAGGACCGCTTCATGTGGGTCCTCGCGGCGCTCGTCTTCATCGGGATGGGCACCTATAACGCCGTGGCCACGTGGCTCCAGCCGATCCTCGCGTCGTTTGGCGAGGGCGACGCCGCAGGAGCCCTGATCGCCGCACTGACCTTCGCGGGAATTCTCGGCGCGGCTGTGCTGCCCAGCGCCGCCGCCCGCGCGGGCCGGCGACGATTGGTATTGCTGACGGCCCTGCTCGTCGCGGCGGTGGCCTTCGTGGCGGTCGCCGCAATCCACAACGTGGTCTGGTTGGGCGTCTGGCTGTTCGCCACCGGTTTCGTGCTGCTCGCGGCTCTTCCGGTCGTGCTCGATTGGTCCGAGGTGCACTCCGGACCCGAACGCCAGGGCGCCGCCGTCGGCTTTCTGATGCTGGCGGGAAATCTCGGCGGCCTGATCCTGGTCCTGCTGATTCAGCCGGCGATCGGCAATCCCTACGTCGCGCTCGGTCTGCTGTCCGTCATTGCCTTGCTGGGGCTGCCGGTCGTGCTGCGCCTACCCGCCCGCACGCCTACTCTTCCGGCCGGCTGAGCTGCCTTGTCGCCACCGCTGGGTATCCGACGCGTACGAGGACTGAGGAAGCGGCGATTGACACCACGACGGCGGTCACCAGGCCGGCGTTGACTTCCTGCGCGATGAAACCGGCAGCGACGGCGAGCGCGCCAAGCACGTAGCTGAACTCGCCGACCTGGGCGAGACCGATCGCGAGCTGCAGCGGCCGCGCACCGAGCTTGGCGAGGCGCGCCGCCAGCCACACGACGAAACCCTTGGCCACGACGACAAGAAAAAGGAACGTGATGAGCCAGGGGATTGCCTTCAGCAACCTGGCCGGATCGATGACAGTCCCCAGCGCGACGAAGAACATCACCGCGAACAGGTCTCGGAAGGGCAGGAGTCGCTGCCGGGCCTCCGTTGCGACGGGGCTCTCGGTGATGACGAGACCGGCCACGAAGGCCGCGAGCGCCAACGGAATTCCGAAGTACCGCGATCCGACCCCCGCCACGAGCAGTCCGCCGGCGACCGAGACCAGAAGAAAAAGATCGTGCTCGCTCTTCAGTCTTGCGAGCAGCCAGGGCAGCAGGAACGCTGCGATCGCGGCCAGGAGCAGGAACGCCGCGACGCCGGCAATCGCGGCCAACCCCGAGTGGCCGCCCACGCCGAGGACGACGACCAGAACCACCGCCGCGCTGACGCCGACCAGATCCTGCACCACGCTCCAGCTGAGCAAAACCTCGTCGGTCCTCTGATCGGTGGTGCGGCGGCGACTGCGCGTGATGTTGACGACTACGACGCTCGACGACATCGCGATCGCCAGGCCGACCATCGCCGCGCCGGCAGGACGGAGCCCCAGCGCCAGGCACCCCGCGGCGCTGACTACCCAGGTGACGAGCACCTGCAAAGGGGCGAGACCGAGAAGCTTGCGTCCTTCGCGTGCGAGGCGAATGGGATTGATCTCGATGCCGACCTCGAACAGCAGCAGCACCACGCCCACGTCCGCGAGAATCGAGAGCTGATCGCGATTGGCCACATAACCCGGGGTGAAGGGGGAGACGACGATCCCGACCGCGAGGTAGCCGATGACAGCCGGAAGCCCCAGCAACCGCGCGCCCATTCCCGCCAGCGCGGCTAAAAACAGGAGCAGACCGAGCTCGAGAATCGCAGGCGCTGTGTGGTCCACTGCCGGGAGAATAGGCAACCACATGCAGAGGCTCGACTGGAGACCGGCCCGGTCGCCGGCCCGTGCACCGCTTGCCGGCGAGACCGTCCTTCTCGAGCCGCTTGATCCGTCGCGCCACGGCGATGAGCTGTACCCCGAGACCGCTGGGGCGGACTCGAGCTGGGACTACCTCGGTTATGGGCCTTTCGCCGGCCGCGACGACTTCGTGCGCTGGCTCGAGCAGCGCGCGCCACTCGAAGATCCGCTGACCTTCGCGATCACCGACAGTGCGAGCGGCACAGCGCGAGGCCTCGCCAGCTTCATGCGCATGGACCCGGCGAACGGCGTGATCGAGATCGGCCACATCTGGCTCTCACCGCGGCTGCGGCGGACTCGGCAGGCGACCGAGGCGATCTACCTGATGTCGCGGTACGCCTTCGAGCTCGGGAACCGCCGCCTCGAGTGGAAATGCGACGCCGTCAATGCCCCTTCCAGGCGGGCGGCCGAGAGGTTTGGTTTCGTCTTCGAGGGCGTCTCCCGCCAGCACATGGTGATGAAAAGCCGCAACCGCGACACGGCCTGGTACTCGATCATCGACTCCGAATGGCCGTCGCGGAGAGCGGCGTTCGAAGCCTGGCTCGCTCCGGACAACTTCGATTCGTCCGGCGGTCAAAAGCGCCCTCTGGCCGAACTGCGCTCGGGAACATAGCGTTCCGCTGCGTAGTTCGAATGGAAGACATGGCAGTTACCAACGACGCGATCGAAGCCGCGCTGAGTCGCGGGCACACCATCGACATCACGACCACCGGCCGGCGTTCGGGGCGGCCGCGACGAATCGAGATTGTCTTCCACAACATCGGCGGGCGGATCTTCATCAGCGGCATCCCCGCCCGGAACAAGCGTGATTGGCTCCTCAATCTCGAGGCGAATCCCGATTTCACGTTCCATCTCAAGGGTCGCCTCAAGGCCGATCTTCCCGCGACCGCGCGCGTGATCACCGATGGAGCCGAGCGGCGAGAGGTGTTGCCCTCCGTCGCGCGCAATTGGGGTCGGAACGATCTCGAGCAGATGGTCCTCTACAGCCCACTCATCGAGGTCACGTTCCCGAACCGGGCTTAAGGCAAAGAAAAGCGCCGCCTGATCACTCAGGCGACGCTTTGCTGGAGGGGGAGAAGTGTCTTGTTTAGCTGCAGCCGGTCGTCGCGCCGCAGTTCAGGCACTTGTAACAAGAGCCTGAGCGGACGGTGATCGCTCCACAGTCGGGGCACGCCGGGGCGTCGCCTGTGTTCACGAACGTCAGCTTCGGGGACGAAACACCGCTGATGGTTTTGGGCGCCGGGGTGGCGATGACCTTGAACTCCGATTCGGCGACCTTCGAATCCGCGGCCGGAGCCGGCGCGTCCTCGCGGCGGATTATGCCGACCTCGTCCTGGTCCTCGACGGGCAGGAAGTGGCTCGCCATCCACCGGAAGATGTAGTCCACGATCGACTTGGCGATCGGGATCTCCTTGTTCTTGGTGAACCCGGACGGCTCGAACCGCATGTGGCTGAACTTGTCCACCATGAACTTGAGCGGGACACCGAACTGCAGCGCGTACGACGTCTGCGTGGCGAACGCGTCCATCAGGCCGGAGATGGTGGAGCCTTCCTTGGCCATCGTGACGAACAGCTCGCCGGGCGTGCCGTCCTCGTAGAGACCGACCGTCAGATAGCCCTCGTGGCCGCCGATGTCGAACTTGTGCGTCACGGCCTTGCGCTCGTCGGGCAATTTGCGCCGGACCGCGCGGTACTCGACGTCGGTTGGGACTGCGACCTTCTTTTCCTTCTCCAAAGAGGTGGACAGAGGCTGTGACCGCTTGCATCCGTCTCGGTAGATCGCGATGCACTTCAGGCCGAGCTTCCACGACTCCATGTACGACTGCTGGATGTCCTCGACCGTCGCTTCGGTCGGCAGGTTCACCGTCTTGGACATCGAGCCGGAGATGAACGGCTGGACCGCAGCCATCATCCGAACGTGGCCCATCGGCGCGATCGAGCGCGTGCCCTTGACCGGCTTGAAAGCGCAGTCGAAGACCTTCAGGTGCTCGTCCTGCAGGTGCGGTGCGCCCTCGATGGTGTCGTTCTCGTCGATGTACTCGACGATCTCTTTGACCTTGATCTCGTCGTAGCCGAGCTTGCGCAGCGCCGCCGGCACCGTGGTGTTGACGATCTTCAGCAGACCGCCGCCGACGAGCTTCTTGTACTTCACCAGGGCGAGGTCAGGCTCGATGCCGGTGGTGTCGCAGTCCATCATCAGGCCGATCGTCCCGGTCGGGGCCAGCACGGTCGCCTGTGCGTTGCGGTAGCCGTGCGCGCGGCCGAGCTTGACCGCCTCGTCCCATGAGTCGCGCGCCGCGTGGACGACCTGCGCCGACTCGGTTGAAGTCGTCAGCTGGTGAGCAGCCGCGCGGTGCTTCTCCATCACGCGGAGCATCGGCTCGCGGTTCTTGCCGTACTCGCTGAACGGTCCCTTGACCTGCGCCATCCGCGCCGACTGAGCGAATGCACGGCCAGTCATGATCGAGGTGATCGCGCCGGCGAATCGGCGCCCTTCGTCCGAGTCGTAGGCCAGGCCCATCGACATCAGGAGCGCGCCGATGTTGGCGTAGCCGAGCCCAAGCGGACGAAGCGCTTCGGAGTTCTTGGCGATGGCGGGAGTGGGGTAGGAGGCGTTGGAGACGAGGATCTCCTGGCCCGTGAACGTCACGTCGACCGCGCGCTGGAAGCGCTCGACGTTGAACGTGCCCTGCTCGGTCTGGAACTTCATCAGGTTCAGGGAAAGCAGGTTGCAGGCGGTGTCGTCGACGAAGACGAACTCCGAACATGGGTTGGTGGCGTTGATGCGGCCGGTGTTCGGGACCACGTTCCAGTCCTGGATCGTGGAATCGAACTGCAGGCCGGGGTCGCCGCAAATCCATGCGGCGTCGGCGATCTCCCTCCAGAGCTCGCGAGCCTTGTAGGTGTCGATCGTGCGCCCGTCGACCACCGCGCGGGTCTTCCACTCCTTGTCGTCGATGACCGCGCGCATGAAGTCGTCGGTGACGCGCACCGAGTGGTTGGCGTTCTGGAACTGCACCGAGTCGTATGCGCCGCCGGGCACGTTGAAGCCCACGTTGTAGCCGGCCTCGATGAGCGCCCACGCCTTCTTCTCTTCTTCCGCCTTGCAGCGGATGAAGTCCATGACGTCGGGGTGATCGGCGTTGAGGATGACCATCTTCGCCGCGCGGCGGGTCGTGCCGCCGGACTTGATCGAACCGGCGAAGGAGTCGTAGCCGCGCATGAACGAGACCGGGCCGGAGGCGGTGCCGCCGCCGGACAGCTGTTCCTTGGACGAGCGAAGCACCGAGAGGTTGGTGCCCGTGCCGCTTCCGAACTTGAACAGCATGCCTTCGGTCTTGGCGAGGTCGAGGATCGACTCCATCGAGTCCTGGACGGAGTTGATGAAGCAAGCGGAAGCCTGCTGCTGCCGGCCGGGAACACCGATGTTGAACCAGACCGGGCTGTTGAAGGAAGCGTGCTGGGTAACGAGGAGGAAACGCAGCTCTTCGGACCAGTTCTCGGCGTCTTCCTCGCCCGCGAAGTAGCCCCCCTCGCGACCCCACTTCACGAGCGTGTCGACGACGCGGTCGATGATCTGGCGGACGCTGGTCTCGCGCTCCGGGCTGCCGGGGCTCCCCCGGAAGTACTTCTGGGCGACCACGTTGATGGCAAGCTGCGACCAGGTGCGGGGGACCTCTACGTCTTTCTGTTCGAAGATGACCTGGCCCTTTTCGCCCGTGATGGCCGCGGTCCGGTGCTCCCACTCGACCAGGTCGTACGCGTGGCTGCCTGGAGGCGTGAAGTAACGGCCAAAGCGCAGCCCCTTGCTGGCTTTGCCGTGCCCGTTTCCGTTGGAGTGCTTGGGAGCGCGGGCCCCGGTGAGATCGGCGAGATTCTTGGCCATCTGTCTAGGAAAGCCTCCTTAAATCATCCCCGCTGAGGGTGTTTTTGAACCGCGATTGGTAGGACGTGGGCTGGGTCGTTGTGCTTATTCGTTTGGGGATGCAAGAGGCCCCAGAGCATGCCCGCCACTTATGCCCCAGGGCCTCGATGTAACGGCCCAAAATATACGACCGGCTTTTGGGCTTGTCAAGCCCTGAACACAAGATATTTGGCCTCGGCAGGCTATCGACCCCAAGATGTTGGTGGATTACCTGTGGATATCCCTGGTGACGAATTGAGCACAGGCTGGGTAGAGGCTGGGGGAAAGAGGGCAAAAGTGACCTACTGGACGGGGTCGAGAAGCGCCAGCCGGAGGGTCTCTGTGGAAAGCTCGGTCGTGTTCGCCGGACGTGCGATTTCCCCGGACCCTGTGGACTCTGTGGAAAGGTTTTCCGCAGCCACCTGGCTGAGCTGGGCGGACTGCGCCGAGGACCGGATCTTGGCCGTGGCCTGCCGGCCCTCCGTGTAGGCGTTCTGCAGCACGGTCAGGGAACGCTGGACCTTGTTCTCGAGGATGCCCTCGAGCACATCCACCTGGCGCTCGATGTCGATGAGCGCCGACTGCAGCTTTTCCATGTCCACCGTTCGCGCAAATTGGAGGTGGAGCTGGTAGAGCGTAAGCAGGTAGGGGAGGGCCATCGCGTAGCCGACGACCATCACGTGACGGTGATGCGCCGTCACGATTGCGCTCCGGCAAACGTCGTAGGCGGCGTCCGGGATGACGGCCAGCGCAAAAGGCGAGGTCGTGGTGGGGTCGATGTACTGGCTGACCTCGCGCACGCGCCGCTCGACCTCGCGCTCGACCTGGGCGGTCAGCTGGGCGCGGCGATTGGCGTCGAGGCCAGGCTCGGCGAGCTGCTCCAGGGCTGGGCTCGACACCCACTTGGAGTCCATCGGCAGGAGCTTGCCGCCGGGGAGCCGGAGGGCCAGTTCGACCACCTTGCCCGCGACCCACACGTTGCGCTGCAGCATCTCGGGCGGCAGGTGGCGCAGCGCTTCTTCGAGGATGCGCTCGCCCGCGGCGCCGCGGCTCGAGCTGCCGGCGATGATGCTCTCCAGGCGCTTGAGGCTGGCCCGGGCTTCTTCTTCGATCGGCTGCCGAGCCGAAAGTGCCGAGCGAAGCCCCTCCATCGCCGATTGGGCCTGGGCGAGGCGGTTGCGGATCTCGGCGGCCTGAGTCTCCTGGGTCTGCCCGCCGGAGTGGATGCGGGCCTTGAGCTCGGCGACGTCGCGCGCCTGACCGTCGGCTCGGCGCACAAGGCTCAAGACCAGGGCCCCTACCGTCGCGGTGCCGGCCATTACGCATACCAAGAGCAGCGCGAACAACAGTTCGAGCACCGACATGTTGCGCATTTTAGCCCTGAGGCGGGGTATAAACAAGCCCATTAACATGAGCTCGATGGCCGAGGTTCACCCGCTCCCGGAGGCCGAGCAGGCGCCGGATCGCATCCCCCTCGAGGAGGTCTACATGCGCATGGCCGAGGAGCTGGCCAAGCGCTCGACCTGCCTTCGCCTGCAGGTCGGGACGGTGATCACGACCGCAGACCTGACCCAGGTCCTCGGGATCGGCTACAACGGCAACGCCCGCGGCCTGCCCAACCGCTGCGACACGACCACGCCGGGCGCGTGCGGGTGCATTCACAGCGAGCAGAACGCGCTCATCAAGGCGGGCGCCCAGCAGCCGGGCAAGGTCATGTTCGTCAGCGCCTCGCCCTGCGTGATGTGCGCCAAGATGGCCATCAACGCCAACGTCGCACGCGTCTATTACAGGGAGGCGTACCGGGACCCGGCGGGCCTCGATGTGCTGCGGCAGGGCGGGGTGGAGGTCGTCCACTACAACCGCTGGCGCGACCTCTGGCGCTAGTACGGCAGCAGCGCCCCACTCGCGGTTTGTCCGGTCTTTCAGGCATTCTGGCGCCCGTAAATCCCGGATAGTCCGGACGATCCGGGGTTGTGGCGCTAGTCGCGCACCACTTCCCAGCCTGCGGCAGTGTGGACCATGCGCGGCTCGACGACCGGGATCCGATCGAGCCGGCGCGCCTGGGACAGCAGCGATTCGACGTCCCGCGCGGAGGCGACTGACTCGAGCACCGCGCGCGTGGCGTAGACGAGCGTCACGTCCGGGCTCTCGAGCGCGCTCGCCGGCGAGATCCACAGCCAGTCGGTGACCTCGCCTTCCTCCGGCCGGACCGCCTGGCCCTTGGGCATGCGGGCAAGAAAAAAGCGCGTGTCGTAGCGGCGCCGGAGCAGCGCGGGAGTGACCCAGCGCGCGAGCATGACGAGCTCGCCGAGCGACGGCTCGAGCCCGAGCTCGCGCAGCGCTCGGCTGAAAGTCGCCCCTCCCTCGATCATCTCCCGCACCCTCACGCAGTGCGCGTCGGTCGCGCCGCGCGCGAGCAGCACGCCAACCTCTTCGAAGACCTCGCGGACCGCCGCGCCGCGGATTTCGTCGTCCCAAACGCGGTCGTCCTCGTGGACCGTACCTCCAGGAAAGACGTAAGCGCCGGGCGCGAAGTCCGCGCCGCCGGGTCGGTGGACCAGCAGCAGCTCCCACGGATCTGCATCGCGGAGCAGCAGCACGGTCGCGGACGGTCGCGGCGTTACGGGATCGCCCTCGTTGATCGCTGCCGGCGGCACCACGTCACTAGCATGGCTCGCTGTGGAGCTGGGGATCGAGGGGCGGGTCGCGCTGGTCACCGCCGCGACCAGAGGGATTGGTCTCGGCATCGCCAAGGCGCTCGCGGCCGAGCGCGTGCACGTGTCGGTCGTCGCCCGCACCGCAAGCGAAGTGCAGCGCGTCGCCGAGTCGATCGGGGGCTTTGGCGTCGCCGCGGACCTCTTGACTGAAGAGGGATGCCGGCGAGCGGTCGAGGAGACCGAGCACAGCCTCGGCCGGATCGAGATCCTCGTCAACAACATGGGCGCCCGCGCCGGTACGTCTTGGAAAGACAGCGGCGTCCCTGAGTTCGAGGCCGCGTTTCGCGGCAACCTGGTCGTCAGCGCGCGGATGACCGAGCTCGTCCTGCCCCGCATGCTCGAGCGTGGATGGGGACGTGTGGTGGTGATCTCATCCGTGTTCGGACGTGAATGGGGTGGAGCGCCGGCGTATAACGCAGCCAAGGCGGCGGAGAACAGCTACGTGAAATCGCTGGCGCGAGAGGTCGCGTCGCAAGGCGTGACGGTCAACGCGGTCGCTCCTGGTTCCATCCTCTGGGAGGGTGGCGGATGGTATAAGCGTCAGCGCGCGGACCCGACAGGCATCGCCGACTTCGTGCGGCGCGAGATGCCGCTGGGTCGCTTCGGAACAGTCGACGAGATCGCGAGCGTGGTGGCGTTCGTGTGCTCGACGCAGGCGAGCCTGCTGACCGGCGCTTGCATCCCGGTCGACGGCGGGCAGGGGCGATCGATCATCTGATGCGCGCCGCCGTCGCGATCCTTCTTCTTCTGGTCGCCGCCTGCTCTCCGCCGACGCCTCCGCAGCAGCACTCCAGGCCTCTCCACCTGACCGGCTCGTTGGGCAGAGCCGATTACGAGATCCAGACGCCGGCGGACTGGAACGGCACGCTGTTCCTGTACAGCCACGGTTACGTAGCGCCGGCTTCGAGCAACTCCGCCCAGGCGGTGCCCGATGACAAGGTGAGGTCGTGGCTGCTGGGCCAGCACTTTGCGGTCGCGGGCTCGGGCTACAGCTCGACGGGATGGGCGGTGGAGGACGCGTTCAAGGACCAGATCGCGCTCCTCGACTACTTCACGACGAAGGTCGGCAAGCCCAAACGGGTCATCGCGTGGGGCCACTCGCTGGGCGGGATCATCACCGCGGGTCTCGTGCAGCTCTATCCGGATCGATTCGTGGGGGCGATGCCGATGTGCGGGGTGCTCGCCGGCGGCATCGCCACATGGAACCTCGAGCTCGACGCGGCTTACGCATTCAAGACGCTGCTCGCGCCAACCTCGGGACTTCAGGTCGTGCACATCCCGCAGGGCAGCGCGAACCTCCAGCTGGCCGAGTCGATCTTCACCACGGCGACGCAGACGCCGCAGGGGCGTGCCCGCCTGGCCCTGGTCGCCGGCCTCGTCGACCTGCCGGGTTGGTTCGACCCGACCAAGAAAGAGCCTGTGGCGACCGACTACGCGCTGCAGCTTCAGGGCCAGGAGGTGTGGGAGGCGCGCGCCGACTTCCCGTTCGCGTTCCAGTACCGCAGCGAGCTCGAGGCGCGCGCCGGGGGCAATCCGTCGTGGAACGAGGGCGTCGATTACTCGCAGCTGCTGTCAGCGTCGCCCGACCGCAGCGAGGTCGCAGCTCTTTATCAGCAGGGTGGTCTCGACCTCAACGCGGACCTGCGCCTGCTGAACGCCGGCGCGACGATCAAGGCCGACCCCGCCGCCGCGCAGTATCTCGAGCGCTACATCAGCTTCGACGGGAAGCTTCAGGTGCCGGTCCTGGCGGTCCACACGGTCGGTGACGGCCTGGTGATTCCCGCAAACGAGGCTGCTTACGCCGCCGTCGTCTCCGCGGCGGACAAGGGTGACATGCTGCGCCAGGTTTTCGTGAATCGCGCCGGGCACTGCGCGTTCACGCCCGCCGAGACGATCGCCGCATTCCAGGCGCTCCTGAAACGGATCGACACCGGCAGGTGGGACGACGCGTCGCTGCAGCCCGACCCGCTGAATTCGGCGGCCGCCGACCAGCGGCCGGGCGCGAGCACGATCTTCGGCTTCCCCTTCGACCCGTCCTTCATCAAATACGCGCCGGCGCGATACCCGCGGCCCTTCGCGCGGGGGCAGCAGATCCCCACATGAAGTTCCGGGGCACCCTCGTTGCGGATCCGACCGGAACAGGCACCTTCGTGGCCGTCCCGCCGCAGGTCACCGAAGGGCTTGGCCTCAAAGGACGGCCCAAGATCCACGCCGTCATCGCAGGTCACCCCTACAGGGGTTCGCTGATGCCTACCCGCGACGGCACCTTCTGCCTGGGCGTCTTGAAGGCGATCCAGCAGGCGGAGGGTCTCGAGCGAGGCGACACGATCACGGTCGAGTTGGAGCTCGACACCGCGCCACGCGTGATCGAGCCGCCGTCCGACCTGGGCGCGGCGCTTCGTAGCGACAAGGCCGCCGCGGCGGCCTGGAAGGGCCTCTCCTACACGAATCAGCGCGAGATCGCGCGGAGCCTCGAAGAGGCAAAGAGACCGGAGACGCGACAGCGCCGGCTGGCCGCGGCGCTGGAGAGGCTTCGCTCCTAGGCCGATTCCCGCGAGCCTATGGGTTGCCGATCGGGTTCGCGCCAAGCTGCCCCGCGATCAAAAGCGTCGTCGGATAGAGACCGAGCGCTATCGAAGCGAGTCCGCTCAGCACGATCGCGAAGTTGCTGCTGACCGAGCCACCGAGGCGTTCCCCCGCCGGCGCGGGTGACCAGACCGGCACCAGCACCCGGATGTAGTAGAAAACCGACACCACGCTCATCAGCACGGCGATCACCACCAGCCACGTGTAACCCGCGCTCACGCCCGCGGTGAACAGGAACAGCTTGCCGAAGAACCCGACCGACGGCGGGAAGCCCGCGAGCGACAGCATGAAGACGCTCATCGCCACCGCCAGCACCGGGTTGCGCCGCCCAAGGCCTTGCAGGTCCGCGAAGCTGTCGCTGTCTCCCTCCGGTCTGGCGAGCAGCGTAAGGACGGCGAACGCTCCGAAGTTCATGAACATGTAGACGAACAGGTAATAGAGGACGGCAGAGAGGCCCGCCTGGCCGCCGGCGATGACGCCGATCAGCACGTACCCCGCCTGCGCAACGCCCGAGTAGGCGAGCAGTCGCTTGAGGCTCGTCTGCACGATGGCCATGAGGTTGCCGACGATCATGCTGGTCGCCGCCACGAACGCGAGCAGGGTCGTCCACTCAGGAGCAAGGTGGGGAAGGCCCGCCGAGAAGACCCGCACGATCATCGCGAAAGCGGCGGCTTTGGTCCCGACCGACATAAACGCGGTCACCGGGATCGGCGCGCCCTGGTACACGTCCGGCGTCCACATGTGGAACGGCGCGGCCGAGACCTTGAAGGCGAAGCCGACGCCCATGAGTACGATGCCGAGCAAGAGGAGTGGGTTCGTGCCGGTCGCGGACGCGAGATTCTTGGCGATGTCGGGGATCACAGTCGTGCCTGCGCCGCCGTAGATGAGCGCCATGCCGAAGAGCACGAACGCGCTTGCCATGCCGCCGACTAGCAGGTACTTGGCGGCCGCCTCCTGCGATCGGAAATCGGTGCGGGCGAAGCCGCAGACGATGTAGAGCGAGAGCGACAGGAGCTCGAGGCCCAGGAACACTGTCACGAGCGATGTGGCCGAGGCCAGGACCATCATGCCGATGACCGCGGCCATGATCAGGATGTGGAACTCGGACTCGAGCAAGCCGCGTTTCTTTAGATACGAGTGCGAGAGCGCGACCGTGAGGATGCCCAGGCTCGCGAACAGGACCTCGAAGAACAGCGCGAAGTCGTCACCGGTGGCGAAGCGGTGGTACGCGTAGCCTCCGCCTCCGAGCTGCCAGCGGTAAAGGGCGGTGCCAAGCGAGTAGGCGAAACCCACGACTGCGACCATCGCGACCGCGCCGCTCCGCCGAGCACGGGGCAGCACGAGGTCGACGACGATGGCGAGCAGAAAGAATCCGATCAGCGCCACGATCGGCGAGATCTGGCTGAGGTCGTTGAGCGCCTGTGACCACGTGTAGGTGAGGTCGGTTCCCGCGGGCATCTTCTAGCGGTACAGCCCGATCTGACCCAGCGAGTTCATGACGCTGGTCAGCACGTTCGGATAGAGGCCAATGGCAAACATCAACGCGATCAGCGGTGCGAGCAAGCCGAGCTGACCCGCGTAGATGTCCGACTTCGGGACCGGTCCTTGGGGGGCGCCCTGGGTTACGCCCTGGAAGAGGCGCAGCATGTAGACGGGCGTCAGCACCAGCCCGATCGCGCCGAAGACCGCGAGCAGCGGCGCGCGCTCCCATGCACCGAGCAGCGTCATGAACTCGCCCACGAAGCTGTTCAGGCCTGGCAGGCCCAGCGCGGCGAAGGTGACGACGGCGAAAACGCCGGCCATGACCGGCATGCGCAGCGCGAGGCCGGCCATCGCGCTTCTCTCGCGCGTGCCGACGCGATCGCCGATCCAGCCGACGATGAGGAAGAGCGCGGCGATGATGATCCCGTGGTTCACCATCTGGACCACTGCGCCCTGCTGACCCTGGATGTTGAACGCGAATATGCCGAGCACGATGAAGCCCATGTGGCTGATGCTCGAGTACGACACGAGCAGCTTCATGTCGTTCTGCACGAGCGCCATGAGCGCGCCCCAGATGATCGCGGCCACCGCGAGCACAGGGATGACCCAGCGCCAGTCCCACCAGTCGATGGGCTGCGGGAAGAGGGGGACCGCGATGCGCAGGAAGCCGTACGCGCCGGCCTTGCCCATCACGCCGGCGAAGGTGATCAGCATCGGTGTCGGCGCCGCGGCGTACGCGTCGGGCAGCCAGCCGTGGAACGGGAACAGCGGGGTCTTGATGGCGAATGCCAGCGCGAAGACGAAGAAGAGCGCGAACTGCGTGGACGGGCCTGGCGCGAGCCTGGCGAGCTGCGCCAGGTCGAACGTCTGGTGGCCAGTCGTGACGTATTCGCCGATGACCCCGACAAGCATCAGCAGCGAGCCCGCCAGCGTGTACAGCACGAACTTCATGGCCGCTGAGCCTGGGCGTGGTCCCTCTCCGAACATGAACAGCAGGAAGTACGCCGGGATGAGCATCGCCTCCCAGAACACATAGAAGAGGACGAGGTCGGTGGCCAGGAACACGCCCGCGAGGCCGGCGGACATGGCGAGCATCAGGCCCACGAACCCGCCCGTTCGCTTGGTGACAGGCGTGGCGAGGATCGCGATCAGCGTGAGGAAGGCGTTCAGGACGACCAGCCACAGGCTGATCCCGTCGACGCCGAGCCGGTAAAAGATGCTGAGCTGGGGGATCCACGCGGCCCTCTCGGTGAACTGGTAGCCGTGCCAGTCGGGTGAGAAGTTGGCGGCGACGAATCCCGCGACGAACAGAGCCACCGCCGCGACCAGGACGCCCATCCACTTGGCGAGCCTGGGCGGCAGGAACGCGACGAGGGCACCGCCGATCAGCGGGGTAAGCCAGATGACGCTGAGCGTCATGAGCTTGCCCTCACGATCAGGATCACGGCCGCGATCACTGCGCCGCCCACGAAGACCAGGACGTAGTTGCGGAAGTAGCCGCTCTGGGTGAGGCTGAGGCTGGTGGCGCTCGCTCGGGTGACCAGGCCCGTGTCGACGACGACGCCATCGATGACCGGCTCTTCCACGTCGCGCAGCGCGAAGCCCGCGAACCAATCCATCGGCCGGACGAAGACGGCGTCGTAGATCTCATCGAAGTAGTACTTGTGCTCGAGCAGTCGCTGCGCCCACGGGAAGCGCGAGCTCCACGGCCGCAGGGAGCGAGCCCACCAGAACAGGCCGGCGCCGAGGACCATCGTGGCGATGCCCACGCCGACGGCGGCTCCGTTCTCCTCCCAGCGCTGGGGCGTCACGACCTTGTCCAGGAAGTCGGAGACGATCGAGGGCCCCACGCCCAGGGCGCGGGTCTGGATGAAGCCGCCGACCGTGGCGAGCACGGCGAGGATGGCAACCGGGACCATCATCACCAGGCGTGGCGCGTGGGGATGGTCGACCGGCCGATCGGGCGAGGGCTTGCCCGAGAACGACAGCCACCACATGCGCCCGGTGTAGAAGCCGGTGATGAGCGCGGTGACGGCGCCGACGCCCCAGAGGATCAACGTCGCGCTGTCGTCGGGCTTCGCGAAGGCGGCGCCGAGGATCTGCTCCTTTGAGAAGAAGCCGACGAACGGGATCACGCCGACCAGCGACAGCGACCCGACCAGGAACGTGATCGACGTCGGACGCATGTCGTTCCATAGTCCGCCGAACTTGCGCATGTCCTGCTCGTCCTTCATCGCGTGGATCACGTTGCCCGCGGCGAGGAAGAGCAGGGCCTTGAAGAACGCGTGCGAGAGGAGGTGAAACATGCCCGCGGAGTAGGCGCCGATGCCGACCGCGAGGAACATGTATCCGATCTGGCTCATCGTCGAATAAGCCAGGACCCGCTTGATGTCGACCTGGACGATCGCGATCGTCGCGGCGAAAAGCGCCGTGACCGCGCCGATGATTGCGACCGCGCCGTGCGCGTAGATCGCGACGTCGTAGATCGGGTGCATGCGCGCGACGAGGTAGACGCCGGCTGTGACCATGGTCGCGGCGTGGATGAGGGCGCTGACCGGGGTGGGGCCCTCCATGGCGTCGGGCAGCCAGGTGTGGAGCGGCAGCTGCGCCGATTTCGCGACAGCGCCCACCAGCAGAAGAAATGCGGCGAGCTCCAACGTGGGCGAATCGCCCTGGAGATCGGCCACACAAAGCGCCAGCAGCTTCGGATTGCAGGTCCCGATATGCGAGAAGACTGCGTTGAAGGTGACTGAGTGAAATTGGACGAACAGGACAAAGGTGCCCAGGATCATGCCGACGTCGCCGATCACGTTCATGACGAAGGCCTTGCGTGCGGCCACGACCGCGGAGTGGCGCTGGTACCAGAAACCGATAAGCAGGTAGGAGCTCAGGCCGACCAGCGCCCACCCGATGATCAGGAAGACGAAGTTGCCAGCGAGGACGAGCAGCAGCATCGAGAGGATGAAGATGTCCATGTAGCAGAAGAAGCGGGCGTAGCTCGCATCGTCCTCGTGCTCCATGTACCCGACGGAGTAGGTGATGATCAGCCCGCCGACGCCGGTGATCACAAGGCCCATGAAGATCGAGAGGTGGTCGATCAGGATGTTGAAGGGGACCTCGAAGGCGCCACTCTTGATCCACGTCCAGTAGGTGAAGTCACCGCTCGCGTTGTTGAAGAACAGCGCGACGACGCAGACAAAGGAGGCCCATACGACCCCTGGGCCGACGATGATCGTGAAAACGCGAGGCAGTCGCCAGCCCCGTCCGGCGAGAAGGATCGCGCCCGCGGCAGGGAAGAGCAGGATCAGGAGCGCGAGCGTCTGGTTGCTCATCCCTTCAGCTCGCTGAGGTCGTCGATGTCCTCCACGTCGCGGGTGCGGAAGATGTCGACCAGGATCGCCAGCCCGACCACGGCTTCAGCCGCGGCGACGGTCATGGACATCAGCGCGAAAAGCTGCCCCTCGTAGTTCTGCAGCTGCCGCGAGAACGTCACCAGCGCGAGGTTGGCGGCGTTGAGCATCAGCTCGATCGAAATAAGGATGACGAGCGGGTTGCGGCGCACCAGCACGCCGACCGTGCCCAGGGTGAAGAGGATGGCGGCAAGCCCGAGGAACCACGAAGCGTCGAGCGTCGAGCCGCCGATCGTCAGGCTGCTCACAGGTCGTCGATTCGCTTGCGGCTGAGGTAGATCGCGCCGATCGCGGCGACCAGCAGGAGGATCGAGGTCAGCTCGAAGGGATAGAGGTAGTTGGTGAAGAGGTACACCGCGATCCACTGCACGCTGCCGAAGATGGAGAGGTTGGCCTTCTCGGGCTGGCGGTACTGGACGCCCTGGAGCAGGGCGTACATCAGACCGAACAGCAAGAGGACGAAGACGCCGGAGAGCCAGGTCTGAAAACGCAGCCGGCCGCGACCCAGCTCGCGCGCCGGGCCGAGCAGCGCGATGACGAACAGGAACAGGACCATCACCGCGCCGGCGTAGACGATGATCTGGACGACGAAGACGAACTGCGCGCTGAGCAGCAGGAACAGGACCGACAGCGAGAGCATCACAACCACCAGGCTCAACACTGAGCGGATCGGCTGGTGGAACGAGATGACGCCGATTCCGCCGACGATCGCTAGCGCCGCGAAGACGAAGAAGACGGCAATCGCCACTACGTTTTGGTGTCCAGTCTTGCCTGTACGTCGGGCGGCAGCGGCTCGAGCAGCTTCTCCTTGGTGTAGATGAACTTCTCGCGGCTCGTGTCCGACAGCTCGTACTCGGGGCCGAGCACGATGGCCTGCACCGGGCACGCCTCCTCGCAGTAGCCGCAGAAGATGCAGCGCAGCATGTTGATCTCGTAGGTTTTGGCGTAGCGCTCGCCCGGCGACACTCGGTTCTCTTCAGTGTTCTCGGCTGCGATCACGAGGATGCAGCCGACCGGACACGCGGCGGCGCAGAGCTCGCAGCCGATGCAGCGCTCGAGGCCATTCTCGTAGCGGCGCAGGTAGTGCCGTCCGCGATAACGCTCGGACCGGACCGACTTGTCCTCCGGATACTGGAGCGTGACCGGCGAACGAAACGTCTCGCCGAGCGTGGTCTTCAGGCCGGTCAGCAGCGCGCCGACGTCCTGCGCCACGTTCGGTTGCTTCGGCTTGTCCTTGTCTTTTTCGTCCGCCATCGTCATCCCTGCGTTGCGACGAGGATCGTCGCGGTCACGACCACGTTTGCCATCGCGAGCGGCAGCATGACCTTCCAACCCAGCCGCATGAGCATGTCGTAGCGCAAGCGGGGGAAGGTGCCTCGGAGCCAAATGTATACGAAGATCATCACCACGACCTTCAGGAAGAAGGCGAGCACGGGCGGCACGATCCACAGGTACCAACCACCGAAGAAAAGCAGCACCGCCAGGGCCGAAACGGTGATCACGTTGAGGTACTCGGCGAGGTAGAACATCGTGAACTTCAGGCCCGAGTACTCGGTGAGAAATCCGCCGATTAGCTCCTGCTCCGCCTCGGGCAGATCGAACGGTGTGCGGTTGGTCTCGGCCGTCGCCGCGATGAGATAGATGAAGAAGCCGATCGGCGTGAGCAGGATCAGTGGGATCGGCCCGTGGTACGGACCCCACGTGACGGTGTAGTCGACGATGTCTCGCAGGCGCAGGGAGCCGACGATCATGAACGTCGGGACCAGCGCCAGGCCGAGCGCCACCTCGTAGCTGATCAGCTGGGCCGCCGAGCGGAGCCCACCGAGCAGCGAGTACTTGTTGTTCGACGCGTAGCCGCCAAGCACGATCGCGTAGACGTTCAGCGAGCTGGCGGCGAAGATCAGCAGGACGCCGACGTTGACGTCGGCGATCCAGTACTGGACGTTGTACCAGAGGCCGATCGGGATCACCGCCCACGCGAGGAACGCCGCCGCCACGCCGATCGCAGGCGCGACCACATAAAGGACGCGATCCGTCTTCTCGGGGATGAAGCTCTCTTTGAACGCGAGCTTGATTCCGTCGGCGGCGAGCTGCATCAGGCCAAACGGGCCAACCCGGTTCGGTCCGGGTCGACGCTGGATCCGCCCCAACGCGACGCGCTCGAACCAGACGGTGTAGGCGGTCGCGGTGAGGATCACGAAAAGCAGCAGCGCCATCGCGACGACGACGACGACCCAGTGGCCGATGGGGTCGTTGTAGATGTTGCTCACGGGTGCGCGGGTCCGATCAGAACCGGCTCCGGCTCGGGCTCCGGGTCCGGCAGCCGCAGCCCCATCTCGCGCTGGATCGGCACTATGCCGACGTAGTCGAGGCGCAGGCCCAACGCCGCCCCTAGCTCGCACAGCACCTGCCAGCCCTCGAGCAGCGGCGGCTTGAGCGCAATCGGGGGGCGCAGGAACTGCACCGTGCCTTCCAGGTTCGTGTAGCTGCCCTGGCGCTCGGCGAACGTCGCGGCGGGAAGGACGACCGCCTCCCCGTAGCCGTCGCGGGGCAGGTGGTCGTAGGCGGCCGCGAACTTGACCGAGCTCGGGAAGCCCGCGCTCGGCGGCGGTCCCCAGCTGAGCAGCGCTTCGACGCCGTCTAGCCTGTCCCATCCGGCGACGCCCTGGGCCAGTGCGCCGCGCTCGTTGGTGGCGCGGTAGAGCGCCATCGACTTGCCGCCCACCTTCGCCGCCAGGTCGCCGCACGCGACCGCGAGGTCGTCGACCTTCTCGCTGCCGTGGCCGTCGCCGAACAGGACGGCGACGAGCCCCCCAGGATCCTTCAGCCACTCGTGGGCGGCGAGCTTGCGCACCTCCTGCGCCGCTTTGCCAGGTGCGTTGCGGATGTGCACGGTGGCGGGGTGGCGGTCGAGGTCGACGCCGTCGGGGTGGACGACGATGAGCTTCGCGCCGCGCTTGCTGACCGCCTTCTTGACCCGCAGGTCGACGATCGGCACGTCGTTCTCGATGTCCGATGCGACGACGATGATGACGCGCGCGTCATCTATCTCTTTGATGCGCAACGTGTCTGGCAGGGCGCCCTGCGCGCGCCCGGCGGCGCCGCCAGGCGCCGGCAAGGCGGTGCGGCCGTGCATCTTGACCTTCGCGCGCTTCAGCGGGCCGTCGAGCAGCTTGCGGAAGAGGTACGCCTCCTCGTTGGTGACGTCCTGCGGCAGCGAGATCCCCAGCTTCGGCCCCTTGCCCTTGATGCCCGCCGCGACCGCGTTGATCGCGTCGGCCCAGGTCGAGCGCTTGCCGGAGATCGAGGGAGTGCGCAGACGCTTGGGGTCGTTGACATCGGTGTAGTCGAAGCGTCCCCGGTCGCAGATCCAGCCCTCGTCGATCTCATCGTTCTCGTGCGACGTGATGCGCACGAGCTGGTCGCGGCGCTGCCACTGGGTGACGCTGCAGCCCACGGCGCACTTGGAGCAGATCGTCTCCGTGTGCGTCATGTCCCACGGCCGGGACTCGAACCGCCACACGCGCGACGTGAGGGCGCCGACGGGGCAGAGGTCGATGATGTTGCCGCTGAATATGGACTGCAGCGGCTGGTCGAACTGGCTTGTGATGAACGACTTCACACCACGCTCGTCGGTCGTCAGCTCCTGCTCCCACGCGATCTCGTCGTAGTAGCGGGTGCAGCGGTAGCAGAGGACGCAGCGCTCGCGGTCGAGCGCGATCTTGTCCGAGAGCGGAATCGGTTTCTTGAAGTGGAGGCGCGGCCCGTCGATGCGGCTCGTCGGGTAACCGTGCCGGAAGGTGAAGTCCTGAAGCGGGCACTCGCCGCCCTTGTCGCAGACCGGGCAGTCGAGCGGGTGATTGGCGAGCTCGAACTCGAGGATGTCCGCGCGGGCCTGGACCGCCATCGGGCTCAGCGTCTTGACGACCATGCCTTCCGAAACCGGCGTGGTGCAGGCGGTCTGAGGACGCGGCGGTCCGGGCGTCATCTCGACCAGGCACATCCGGCATGCCCCGACCGTGTCGAGCTTGTGGTGGTAGCAGAAGACCGGGATCTCGATCCCGATGGTCTTGGCCGCCTCGACCACGAGCGTGCCGGCCGGCGCCGTGATCTTGTGGCCGTCGATGGTCAGGTTGACGTCAGGCACTTACCGCCACCTTTCCCACGTTGCAGGTGTGCCTGAGGGCGTGGTCCTCGTACTCCTCGCGGAAGTGGCGCAGCGTCGAGTCGATCACCCAACCGCCCGAGTCGCCGAGGCCGCAGAGGCAGCGGCCGTTCTGCAGGCCGTCGGAGACACGCTGCAGGATGTCCAGGTCCACCTGCGAGCCGTCGTCGCCGAGGATGCGCTCGTAAGTCCGGACCGCCCAGTCCTGGCCGATGCGGCAGGGCGTGCACTTACCGCACGACTCGTACGAGTAGAACTGCAGGAGCCGGTGCGCGGCCTCGACGACGCAGTGCGAGTCGTCCATCACGATGACTCCGCCGGAACCGCCCATGGATTTGGCAGCGGCCAGCGCTTCCGCGTCCGAGGTCACGTCCAGCATCGACTCGGGCAGGACCGGCGCCGATGAACCGCCCGGCCAGAAGACCTTCACCCTGCGGCCCTCGGGGGGACCACCCGCGAGCTCCATGATGATCTGGCGGAAGGTCGCGCCGATCTCGACCTCGTAGACGCCAGGCTTGCGCACGTTGCCGCTCACGGTCAGCAGGCGTGTGCCCGGGTTCTTGGCCGTGCCGAGCTTGGCGTACTCGGCGCCGCCCAGGTTGATGATCGCCGGTACGGTCGCGAGGGTCTCCACGTTGTTGAGCAGCGTTGGCCGGCCCCACGCGCCCTTGACGGCGGGGAAGGGGGGGCGCGAGCGAGGCTGTGCGCGCTTGCCTTCGAGCGACTCCAGGAGCGCGGTCTCCTCGCCGCAGATGTACGCGCCGTGGCCGCGGTAGAGGCGGATGTCCAGCGGGTAGTCCTTGCCGAACGGCTTCGGACCGACGTAGCCCTTGGCCCGAGCCTCTTCGATCGCCTCGGTCAGCATCCGGTACGGCTCGTCGTACTCGCCTCGGATGTACACCCACGCCTGGTTGGCGCCGACCGCGTACGCCGCGATGAGGATGCCCTCGACGACCATGTGCGGGGAGTTCTCCAGGATGTAGCGATCCTTGGCCGTCCCGGGCTCTGATTCGTCGGCATTGACCACGACGTACTTCGGCCCTGGCGCGTCGCGATTGATGAAGCTCCACTTGACTCCGGTCGCGAAACCCGCGCCGCCGCGGCCGCGGAGGCCGGAGGTCTTGACCTCGTTCGTGATGTCGGAGGGAGACATGTCGAACAGGGCCTTGCGCAGCGCTTTGTAGCCGCCTTTTGATTCGTACACGTCGATCGTGTGCAGGTTCGCCGTGCCGAACCATCGCGTCAGCACGTGCTGCGGCTGATCACCGGACGAGCCACGGAGCTCAGGCATCGGCTTTCTTCTTGCGCGGAGCGCGAGGTTTTTTGGCCCGCGCCACGCCCACCGGAGCCGCCGATTCCTTCTTTCCGCTCCGCAGATCCGCGACCAGAGCATCGATCTTCTCGGGAGTGAGGTCGTAGTGGTAGCGGTGGCCCAGGCGCATCATCGGCGCGTACTCGCACGCGCCGAGGCACTCGACCTCCTCGTAGCTGAAGAGCCCATCGGCCGAAACCTCGTCCGGCTTGCCGACGCCGATGGACTTCTTGACGTGGTCGACGATCCCGTACGCGCCGCGGATCATGCAGCTGAGGTTGGTGCACACATAGAGCCGGTGCTTGCCGATCGGCTCGAGGTGGAAGAGCGAGTAGAAGGTGGCGACGCCTTCGACGTAGCCCGGATCGAGCTCGAGCGCGACCGCGACCTCGCTCATAGCCTCGGGCGTGAGGTGGCCAAGCTCCTCCTGCGCGAGGTCGAGCGCCGGCATCACCGCCGACCGCGGCTGCGGGTACCTCCCGGGCAGCTCGCGAATCTCCTCCAGCACGTGCTCGGAAAGGGCGGTCACCTGTCGCAGTCTCCGAGTACGGCGTCCGCGGTGCCGATGATGGCGATCATGTCGGCCACGTAGTGGCCGAGAGACATCTGCTCGAGCGCCTGCAGGTTGACAAATGAGGCGGAGCGAAACTTCACACGTCGGGGCTTGTGCGTGCCGTCGCTGACGATGTAGCACCCGTTCTCGCCGCGACCTGACTCGACCGCGACGTAGACGTCGCCGGGCGGGACCGAGTAGCCCTCGGTGAAGAGCTTGAAGTGGTGGATCACCGCCTCCATCGAGGTCTCGAGCTCCTCGCGCGGCGGCGGCAGCATCTTGCGGTCGTCGACGTTGACCGGGCCGTCGGGCAGGCGGTCGAGGGCCTGGCGGAGGATCTTCACCGCCTCCCGCATCTCCTTGATGCGCACCAGGTAGCGGCCGTAGCAGTCGCACAGGTCCGAGGTCGCGACCTCGAAGTCGTAGTTCTCGTAGCCCGAGTAGGGGATCGCCTTGCGCAGGTCCCAGGCAACGCCGGAGCCACGGAGCATGGGGCCGCTCGCGCCGAGCACCTTGGCGTCCTCGGCCGACAGCCGGCCGATGCCGATCGTGCGCTGCCTCCAGATCGGGTTGTTGGTGAGCAGCGCCTCGTACTCGTCGACGTTGCCTGGCATCTTGTGGGTGAAGTCGTCGAGCATCTCGAGGAAGCGTGGCGTCGCGTCGGCGCTCACCCCGCCGGGCCGGATGTACGACGTGTGCATCCGAAAGCCTGAGATCTCCTCGTTCATGTCGAGGATGGTGTCCCGCTCGCGGAAGCAGTACATCAGCATGCTCATCGCGCCGAGCTCGAGGCCGCTCGTGCCCATCCAAACCAGGTGCGAAGAGAGGCGAGTCAGCTCGGACATGATCACGCGCAATGCCTGCGCGCGCGGCGGCACCTCGACGCCCAGCAAACGCTCCACCGCGAGCGCGTAAGCGAGGTTGTTGATCGGGGGAGACAGGTAGTCGTGGCGGTCGGTGACCGTCACGCCCTGCTGCCAGCGCAGCGCCTCCATCTGCTTCTCGATTCCGGTGTGCAGGTAGCCGATCACCGGCTTCAGGCGTTTGACCTGCTCGCCGTCGAGATCGACGATCAGGCGCAGCACGCCGTGGGTGGACGGGTGCTGAGGCCCGAAGTTGACGGTGAGGAGTTCGCCGCCGAACGCGCCGGTCTGGCCCGTCTTCGTGATCGTCACGCCCTGAGCGACGGTGTCGGTCACGCTTTCTCCGGGGCTGTCTGCCAGCGCTCGTGCTCTTCGGAGAACTCCACCGGCTCGCCGCCGACCGGGTAGTCGCGGCGCAGCGGGTAGCCCACCCAGTCGTCGGGCATGAGGATCCGGGTAAGGTCGGGATGGTTGTCGAAGACGACGCCGAACATGTCGTACGTCTCGCGCTCGTCCCAGTTGGCGGGGGGAAACAGGTCCGAGACGGACTCGATGCGCGGCGGATCGCCGTCGATGAAGGCGCGGACGCGGATCTGTTCGCGAGTCTCCAGGTTGCGCAGCTGGTACACGACCTCGTACCGCCTCGGCCATTCACCGGACGCTTCGGCAAGATGGTCCACGCACGTGAGAAATACGAGCAGGCCGTAGCCGTCGTCCTTGAGGCCCGCCAATGCGTCGTGGACGTTCTGGGCGTCGACGGTGACCCAGTCGTCGCCGGCGCTGACGCCCCTCGCGAGTACCAGTGCTTCCGGAATCACTGCCGCGGCAGGATGCCCTGCGCCTTGATCCGCTCCTGCAGGATCATCAGCGCGTTCAGCAGATCCTCGGGCCTCGGCGGGCAGCCGGGGATGTAGACGTCGACCGGCACGATCTTGTCCACGCCCTGCAGCAGCGCGTAGTTGTTGAAGATGCCACCCGTCGACGCGCACGCGCCCATCGAGATGACCCATTTCGGCTCGGGCATCTGGTCGTAGATGGTCCGGAGGATCGGCGCCATCTTCTGCGACACGCGGCCCGACACGATCATCAGGTCGGACTGCCGCGGTGAGGCGCGGAACGCCTCCGACCCGAACCGCCCTATGTCGACGCCTGCGGTCGCAGTGGCGATCATCTCGATGGCGCAGCATGCGAGGCCGAACTGGGCGGGCCAGACCGAGTTGCCGCGTCCCCATCCCACAACTTTGCCGAGCGTGGTCGTCAGGAAGTTCTGACCCATCGACTCGGCGAGGGCTTCTATTCCCAATCCAGGCCTCCCTTGCGCCAGATGTGAGCCAGGGCGATCAGCAGGATGCCGATGAACACGCCCATCTCGATCAGACCGAACCACTTGAGCTGGCGCAGCAGCACAGCCCACGGGTAGAAGAAGACTGCCTCGACGTCGAAGATGATGAAGAGCATCGCCGTCAGGTAGAAGCGAACGCTGAGCCTCCGCATGGCGGGGGTGTCCGGGATGATGCCGGACTCATAGGGAAGGAGCTTGCGCCGGTAAGGCTTGGCGGGACCGAGCACGAAGCTCAGTGTCACCAGCGCCCCGACCAAGCCCAGAACGATCAGGACGAAGATCAGAACTGGGACGTAGGTGTCCAGCAACTCCGGCTAATTCTATTTGGGTCGTTGTAATTGCCGCGAGTGCCGGCGGTCGCGGCTTTCGACGCGGGTGAATGCCCGCGAGCGCCGGCGGTCGCGGGGTCTCGCGCTAGCGACTGTCCTTGCGGCGGTGCTCGATCTTCACGCCTCGCGAGAGCGTGGCGTGGATGGGGCAGTAGCGGTTGCACGCGAGCTCGATCGCCTGCTCGACCATCTTCTTGTCGATGTCGCCGTCCCATCCGCAGTGAAACGTGAGCTGAATCTTGTTGAAGGCCTTCGGCCACTCCGCGTCCCGTTCGCCTTCGACCTCGACGTCGAGTGAGCGCAGCGGCTGCCTGTACTTCTTGCAAAGGAGAACGACGTTGATCCCGGTGCATGCCCCGAGCGCTCCGAGGAGCATCTCGGTCGGGCGCATCGCGTGGTCGTCCCCGAACGGCGCCGCGTCGTCCACCTCCGCCTTGTAGCCCGACTCCGATTCGACCTCGAAGTGGACTTTCTGGCCTGTCCAGTGGGCGGTCGCCTTGCTCACGGTCGGGAACAATAGACTCCGTTCCGTGGCGGATGTCCGCGATTCCTTCTCTCGTGTGGCCGTCAACTACACGCGCTCGACCTTCCATGCGTCGTCGGAGCGGCTGCAGGAGGTCCTGGACCTGGCGCGGCCGCGGCCGGGCGACCTGGCCCTCGACGTCGCCACCGGCACCGGCAACACGGCCTTCGCACTCGCTCCGTACGTGCGCGGGGTCGTCGGCCTCGACCTGACGCGTGCAATGCTCGACCAGGCCCGACGCCTCGCCACCGAGCGTGACGTCGTCAACGCCGGCTGGGTCATCGGCGATTCGGAGCGCCTGCCCTTTCCCGACGACACGTTCGACGTGTACGTGGTGCGAGCTGCGCCCCATCATTTTCAGGACGTCGATAGGTTCCTGTCCGAGGCGCTGCGCGTCCTCAAGCCAGGTCGGGACGCGACGTTCATCGACTGCGCGCCCCCCCTGCCCGCGCGCGACGTCCTCCACGAGGTCGAGCTCCGGCGCGATCCTTCGCACATCCGGTCGCTGACCGTCGACGAATGGGTGGCGAGGCTCGAGCACGCGGGATTCGAGGTCGAGACTGCCACGGCGCGCGAGCTCGACTGGAACTACGAGGAGTGGATGGGCAACATGGCGGTCGCGCCATCCCTTGCCGCAGAGCTGGCGGGGATCATCGAATCGGCGGAGGGTGAGGCCCGAGCACAGCTTCACCCGATGCGCCGCGACGGGAAGCTGTGGCACGCATACTGGCACTGCCTCATCCGCGCGCACAAGCCGTCGCGCCGGTGAACCGGGCGCTCGCGGAAGGTGAGGTCATCGTCCTGGTCGACAAGGTCGGCCGGCGGCACCGTGTGCGGCTCCACGCTGGTGAGCGACATTCGATCCATTCCGGCTTGATCCTCCACGACGACCTGATCGGCCGTCCCGAAGGCACGCTCGTGACCACGCAGATGGGCGCGCGGCTGCTGGCCGTCCGCCCGACGTTCGCCGAGCAGGTCACCGGGCGCCGGCGCCAGACGCAGCCGATCTATCCGAAGGACCTCGGCGCGATCGTGGTGGGCGCGGACCTCTACCCCGGGGCGCGGGTGCTGGAAGCCGGTACGGGCACGGGGGCGCTCACGATGGCGGCGCTGCGGGCGGTCGGGGAGCGGGGCCTGGTGGTGAGCTACGAGGTACGCGAGGAGTTCATGGAGGCGGCCAAGCGGGCGATCGTGGAGACCATGGGTGCGATCCCGCCCAACTTGTTCTTGAAGCTGGGCGACGTGTACGAGGGGGTCGAGGAGCAGGAGATGGACCGCGTCCTGCTCGACCTTGCGGAGCCGTGGCAGGCAGCCCCCGCGGTCAAAGCGGCCCTGAGGCCGGGCGGCATCGTCTTCGCTCACTGCCCGAACGTGAGCCAGGTGCAACGCTTCTTCGACTGCCTGCGCGAGATGCAGGGCTTCGGGATGCTCGAGGCCTACGAGCTCCTGCAGCGCGGCTGGACGGTGCGCGGGAGGAGCATGCGCCCGTCGCACAGGATGGTCGCCCACACCGGGTTCCTCTGCTTCGCCCGCCGCCTCGCCGCTGATGTGGTTTTCGAGCCGGAGGGCGAGGGCTTCAGGTAACCAACCGGGGCGTCCGGTCGTTTCCAGAGACGTGGGGCCTCGCATCCTGAGAATCGCCTTGCTGGTCGTCCTTTCAACCGTCACCGTCGCGGTATTCGCCGTGGCCCCCACCATGTTCGCCTCGTCCTGAGCCGATAGCATTTCCCCTGTTATGAGCGGGGGAAGGGTGCCCATCCAGGTGACCGTCACCGGCGCGGCCGGCCAGATCGGCTACGCGCTCGTCTTCCGCATCGCGGCGGGCCAGATGTTCGGCGCAGACCAGCCGATCGTGCTGCGCATGCTCGAGATCGAGCCCGCGATGAAGTCGCTCGAAGGCGTCGCCATGGAGCTCGACGACTGCGCGTTTCCGATGCTCGCCGGGATGGAGCTAACGAGCAAGGCCGAGGATGCCTTCGAGGGGGCCAACTGGGCGCTGCTCGTCGGATCTGTTCCGCGCAAGCAAGGCATGGAGCGCAGCGACCTCCTTTCCGTGAACGGCAAGATCTTCGGCCCGCAAGGACAGGCAATCGCGAAGAAGGCCGCGAACGACGTACGCATCCTGGTCGTGGGCAACCCGGCA
>Ga0070717_10000094_pt1 | contig 68598 bp, 64 predicted proteins | sample LARL113metaG_FD_71366 | JGI IMG/M metagenome (GOLD analysis project Ga0070717, IMG submission 71366) | Corn, switchgrass and miscanthus rhizosphere microbial communities from Kellogg Biological Station, Michigan, USA - LAR L11-3 metaG | ecosystem: Host-associated > Plants > Roots > Rhizosphere ...
GAGCGCCGCCGTCCCGGCGGCCGGCGAGGCGGCGTCCTCGCCGCCTCTCATGAACGCCGGCGGGACGCCGGCGCGCCAGCCGGCGAGGACGCCGGCGCTCCGAGCCTAGCGTGACAGCGAGGCCATTGCGCCTGGATCGCCTTCAGCTTCGCGAGCTGCTCGTCGATCTGGCGCATGATCTCGTCGCGCATTTGTAACCGCATTTGCGAATCCCACGCTTGCAAGTGATGACGACGCCACGGTCAGCGCGGTGCTCGCGCGGGAGTTGCGGGATCTGATCTCAGCGAGCTCCGAACGCTTATCCGCGGAAGTTCCTGGCTTCGCGGAGGCGCTGTACTGGCCGCATCCGTAGCCGCGTCACGCCGATGCGCGCCGACATCGGATGAATTCGACCGCCGATCGCTTTTTTCCGATCGGCGATCATTTAATTCTCGGCTGGAGGACAGTGAATCCGATCGGCGATCGCTTTAATCTCGCCTGAAGGACAGTGAATCCGATCCATGGATGATTTCAATCTCGCCTGGAGGACAGTGAATCCGATCCATGGATGATTTCAATCTCGCCTGGAGGACAGTGAATCCGATCCGCGATCGCTTTAATCTCGCCTGGAGGACAGTGAATTCGATCGGCGAACACTTTTAAGTGAAAACAGGTGGCGACCACGCCGCCACCCGTCGCTTTGATTACTTCACCGCCGGCACCGATGCCGCCAGCTTGTTGAACGCCGGCAGGTCGGTGGCCCAGATCGCCTTCAGCTTCGCGAGCTGCTCGTCGATCTGGCGCTCGATCTCGTCGCGCACCGCGATGTCCTGCGCGGTCGGCGCCCACGCGCCGATGGCGGCGGAGTCGGCGACCGCGGCGAGCTTGTTGTTCAGCCGCACCGGATAATTCAGCGGGTCTTCCTCGCTCTTGTTCTTCGTCTGATACAGCGCCTCCTCGACGGCGGTCATCTTCTTGTCGAGATCGTTCGCCGCGGTGACGAGCTCCTTCGAGTCCTTGCCGGCGCGCTTCTTCACGTCGCTCAGCTGCCGGCGCACTTCGCGGATGCGCGTGATGGCCTCGTTCGTCTCCGAGAACTTGTTGCGGATGCCGGCGAGGAAGTCGTACTGCGCGCGCAAGTCCGCCGGCGCGGCGGTGATGCGCGGATCTTCGCGCACCTCGAACGGCACCGTCATGGCCGGCCCGTCGCCGACCGTCAGCCGCGCGCTGTACGTCCCCGGGATGACGCGCGGGCCGTCGGTGCTGCCGCCCCACAGAATCATGTTCTCGAACTTCTTGGCCGGCATCGTGCGGAGGTCCCACACGAAGCGGTTGTGGCCGTTAGTGACGTCGGCGAGCTTGTCCTCGTCCTTCTTCTCTTCCGGCTTTTCCTCTTCCGCCGACGGCTGCCGCTCGGCCTCCGCCCCCTCGGTTCTCACCGCTTCCTTGCGCGGCGTCGCGGGCTCTTCCTTCGTCGTCGGCGGAGGCGGCGGCGTGCCGCCCTTGAGCTCCGTCGGCTTGACCGGCTCGGCCTGGACCGTGCCTTTGTACTCGCGCAGCACTTTGCCGTCCGCGCCGAGGAAGGCGAGCGAGACCTTCGTGCCCGGCTTCTGATCGTGCAGCGTGTAGTCGACGATCGCGCCGACCGGCATCCCGCCGGCGCCGCGTCGCCGTCCACCGCCGCCGCCGAAGCCTTCGACGCGCCACGCCACCGTCGGCGTGAAGAGATGCGCCGGCTGCGCGGCGATCTCCGGCGTCAGCTCGCGCAGCGGCGTGACGTCGTCGAGCATCCAGAAGCCGCGGCCGTTCGTGGCGGCGATGAGCGAGTCGTCGCGCACGAGGAGATCGCTGATCGGCGTGATCGGCAGCTTGCCTTGCAGCGACTGCCAGTGCGCGCCGTCGTCGAACGACACGTAGACCATCCGCTCCGTGCCGGCGTAGAGCAGGCCGCGGCGCTTCGGATCGGCGCGGACGACGCGGGTGAAGTGATCGGCGGCAATGCCGTCGACGATCTTCGTCCACGTCTTGCCGTAGTCGTTGGTCTTGTAGAGGTACGGGTGGAAGTCGTCGGACTTGTACGCGGTCGCGGCGACGTAGGCAGCGCCCTTGTCGAGCGGCGAGGCGTCGATGGCGTTGATCATGATCCACTCGGGCATGATCGATTTCGACGGCGTGACGTTCGCCCACGTCTTGCCGCCGTCGCGCGTGACGTGCACGAGGCCGTCGTCGGAGCCGGCCCACAGCACGCCCGGCTCGAGCGGCGACTCGGCGACGTAGAAGACGGTGTCGTAGTACTCGACGCTGGTGTTGTCCTTCGTGATCGGGCCGCCCGAGGGGCCTTGCTTCGCCTTGTCGTTGCGCGTGAGGTCGGGGCTGATGGCCGTCCACGACGCGCCGCCGTTCGTCGACTCGAAAACGTACTGCGAGGCGGCGTACATCTTGTGCGGATCGTTCGGCGAGTAGAGCAGCGGGAAGTTCCACTGGAAGCGCTGCTTGATGTCGGCGGCGCCCCAGCCCATCGGATTGTCGGGCCACGGATTGACGTCGCGCACCTGCTGCGTGCGGTGGTTCATCATGATCAGCAGGCCGTTGTACGAGCCGCCGTAGACGACGTCGGGGTTGGCCGGCTCGGCGATGATGTAGCCGGACTCGCCGCCCGCGGTCGGCTCGAAGCCGGTGCCGTTGGCGCGGATGCGCAGGGCGCTGTTGTCCTGCTGCGCGCCGAGGAGGCGGTAGGGGAAGTCGGTGTCGGTGGAGACGCGGTAGATCTGCGCGGTGGGCTGGTTCTCGAGCGTCGTCCACGTCGCGCCGCCGTCGGTCGAGACCGTGGCGCCGCCGTCGTTCGCCTCGATCATCCGGTTCGGATCGTTCGGGGCGATCCAGAGGTCGTGGTTGTCGCCGTGCGGCGGGCGGATCGACGTCCACGTCTTCCCGCCGTCCTTCGACCGGTGGAAGCCGACGTTGACGACGTAGCTCGTGTCCTCGTCTTTCGGATCGGCGTAGATGCGCGTGTAGTACCAGGCGCGCTGGCGGAGGTCGGAGTCGCCGCTGACCTTGGTCCAGGTGTCGCCGCCGTCGCGCGAGCGATAGACGCCGCCGTCCTTGGCCTCGACGATGGCGTAGAGGTTCTGCGAATTGGACGGCGAGACGGTGATGCCGATGATGCCGAGGGTGCCCTTCGGCATGCCCTTGTTGCGGGAGAGCTCTTTCCAGGTGTCGCCGCCGTCGGTCGACTTCCAGAGCGCGCAGCCCTCGCCGCCGCTCTCGAAGGAGTACGGCGTGCGGCGGAAGCGCCAGGTGCTGGCGTAGACGATGCGCGGGTTGCTCGGATCGAGGATCAGGTCGACGGCGCCCACATCTTTATTGATGAAGAGGACGCGGTCCCACGTTTTGCCGCCGTCGCGCGTGCGGTAAACGCCGCGCTGCTCGCTGGGACCGAAGGCGTGGCCCATGGCGGCGACGTAGACGACGTCGGGATTCGTGGGATGGACGCGCACGCGGCCGATGTGGCGCGTGTCGTCGAGGCCGATCTTCGTCCACGTCTTGCCGGCGTCGGTGGACTTCCACATGCCGTCGCCGTGGGTGACGTTGCCGCGGATGGTCTCCTCGCCGAGGCCGGCGTAGACGACGGCGGGATCGGAAGGAGCGACGGCGACGGCGCCGACGGAGCCGCCGAAGAAGCCGTCGGACATCGGCTTCCAGGTCTGCCCGCCGTCGACGGTCTTCCAGACGCCGCCGCCCGAGGAGCCGAAGTAGTAGACGTTCGGCTGGTTGGCGATGCCCTCGACGGCGGAGGAGCGCCCGCCGCGATACGGCCCGACCTCGCGCCACTTCATGTTGATGAGGAGGGAGGGATCAGGCGCGGTTGCGGCGAAGAGCGAAGAGGAAAGGAAAAGCAGAAGAAAAGCGCAGGCGCGTTTCATGGGAGCGAATGTTTATCACGAAGGGCGGGAAGCGTGGGGGTGCGTTCTCGAGGCAATGAGGCCGGGCCACGGAAGTTCGAATTTCGAAGTTCGAATTCAGAATTGAGAAAACGGAAGCTGGCCGGGCGACGGCGCTGCCTGAAATCCGTGGATCACCACAAACAAAACGCGCCGGCGATTTGCCGGCGCGTTCATTTGGGTCACTGATTTCCCTGCGACTCTCCGCCGCCGCCACCTTCGTGGCTGCCGCCGCCGCCCCCGCCCTCCCGGCGCGGCGGGCGTGGGCCGCGGTCGTCGCGGCGCGGGCCGCGCGGGCCGCGGTCGCCGCCACCGCCTTCGCGGCGCGGGCCGCGGTGATCGCCGTGGCCGCCGCCGTGGCCGAAGCCACCGCGTCCGCCGCGGTCGCCGCCGCGGTCACCGCGGTCGGGACGATCGCCGCGATCCGGTCGATTCCCGCGCGCGGCCGCGGCCGCGGCGAGCTCCTCCTCGGTCGGCGGCGGCAGGAGCGGCTTGCGCGAGAGGCGGATCTTGCCGGTGTCGGGCTCGATGCCGACCACCTGCACCTCCGTCTCGTCGCCGAGCTGGAAGATATCCGTGACCTGGCCGACGCGCGTGTGCGCCATCTCGGAGATGTGCAGCAGGCCGTCCTGGCCGGGGAGGATCTCCACGAACGCGCCGTACGGCTCGATGCGCTTGACCGTTCCCTTGTACGTCTTGCCGATTTCCGGCGAGGCGGTGAGGCCCTTGATGATGTCGATGGCGCGCTCGGCGGACTTCTCGTCCATCGACGCGATCGTGACCTTGCCGTCGTCCTCGACGTCGATCTTCGTCCCCGTCTCCTCGACGATCCAGCGGATGGTCTTGCCGCCCGAGCCGATGACGTCGCGGATGCGGTCCTTCGGAATCTGGATGGTGTAGAGGCGCGGCGCGAACTCGGAGAGGTTGGCGCGCGGCTCGGCGATGGCGGCGTTCATCTTGTCGAGGATGTACAGCCGGCCTTCCTTCGCCTGCGCCAGCGCCTCGGCCATGACCTCGCGCGAGATCCCGCTGACCTTGATGTCCATCTGCAGCGCGGTGATCCCCTTGCGCGTGCCGGCGACCTTGAAGTCCATGTCGCCTTCGTGGTCCTCGAGGCCGGCGATGTCGGAGAGCACCGCGGTCTTGTCCGCTTCCTTGACGAGGCCCATGGCGACGCCGGCGACGGCGGCGCGCATCGGCACGCCCGCCTCCATCAGCGCGAGCGAGCCGCCGCAGACCGAGGCCATCGACGACGAGCCGTTCGACTCGAGGATGTCGCTGACGCAGCGGATGGTGTAGGCGAAGTCGCTCTCGGGCGGCAGCAACGGCTGCAGCGCGCGGCGGGCGAGGTTGCCGTGGCCGATCTCGCGCCGGGCCGGGCCGCGCAGGAACTTCACCTCGCCGACGGAGAACGGCGGGAAGTTGTAGTGGAGCATGAAGCGCTGGAAGGTCTCGCCTTCGAAGTCTTCGATCTTCTGCGCTTCCTGCGGCGTGCCGAGGGTGATGGTGACGAGAGCCTGCGTCTCGCCGCGGGTGAAGATCGCGGAGCCATGCGTGCGCGGGAGGACGCCGAGGTCGATCGAGATCGGGCGGATCTCCTTGAACGAGCGGCCGTCGAGGCGCTGCTGCTCCTTGATGATGACCTCGCGGAAGATGCGCGTCTCCATCTCGCCGTACGCCGCTTCGACGGCGGCGAGCTTCTCGGCGTCGTCGCCGGCGCTCGCGACCATCATCGCCCGCACGGCGCGGACGGCGTCGCGGCGGGCGTGCTTGCCCTGCGTGAGCAGCGCGCTGCGCAGCTCGCCGCCGAACTTCGACATCAGCTCGTTGAACAGCTCTTCGGTGAACTTCGGCGTGTACGCGACGTCGATCTTCGGCTTGCCGGCTTCGTCGCGCAGCTGCCGCTGGAGCTGGCAGATCTGACGGATGGCGGCGTGCGCGGTCTCGAAGGCGTCGAGGACGACGCTCTCGTCAACCTCGCGCGCGCCCGCCTCGACCATCACGATGGCGTCCTCGGTGCCGGCCACGACGAGGTCGAGGTCGGAGAGGTCGCGCTGCGAGTTCGTCGGATTGATGACCAGCTGGCCGTCGAGGTAGCCGACGCGCACCGCGCCGATCGGATTCGGGAAGGGGATCTCCGAGATCGTCAGCGCGGTCGACGCGGCGTTGATGGCCAGGATGTCGGGGTCGTTCTCGCCGTCGGCGGAGAGGACGAGGGCGATGATCTGCGTCTCCTGCCGATAGCCCTTGGTGAACGACGGCCGCAGCGGGCGGTCGATGAGTCGCGAGGTCAGGATCTCTTTCTCGGTCGGGCGTCCTTCGCGTTTGAAGAAGCCGCCCGGGATGCGTCCGCCGGCGTAGGTGTACTCCTTGTAGTCGACGGTGAGCGGCATGAAGTCGCCGAGGACTGTGCCTTCCTTGTAGCAGGCGGTGGCGAGCACGACGGTGTCGCCGTAGCGGATGACGCAGGCGCCGTTGGCCTGCTTGGCGACGGCGCCGGTCTCGATAGACAGACTGCGTCCGCCGATTTCCATTTCTTTCTTGAACGTCATTGATTTCCTTCGATGCAGGAGGCCACTCATCACCTCGAGCGTTAGATTTTTCCGCGGGGCTGGCCGAATGATGGGATTCGGCCGAGGGGCGACGTGCGCGAAGCACGCCAGAAACAATGCGGGCGCACCGGAGTGCGCCCACGAGGCCAGTTACTTACGGATGCCGAGCTTCTCGATGACGGTACGGTAGCGCGTCTGGTCGGCTTGCTTGAGGTAGTCGAGCAGCCGGCGGCGGCGGCCGACGAGCTTGAGCAGGCCGCGGCGCGAGTGATGGTCCTTCGCGTGCGACTTGAAATGCTCGGTCAGGTAGTTGATGCGGTTCGAGAGTAGGGCAATCTGCACCTCTGGCGAACCGGTATCGCCCTCGTGGGTGCGATACTCGGAAATGAGATTCGTTTTCTGTTCCTTCGTCGTGGGCAAAACACTGTCTCCTAAGCTGTTGAACGTCAATCTGCAACTCGGCTTCTGGTAAATCGCGACAGGGTAACAGCGCAGGGCGGCAAAATCAATCCCGACTACAATTTGATGGAGTATGTCGAAGCGGACGGATCTGCTGTACTTCGGGAGGATGCTGGACGAGGGGCGGGTGGTGGAGGATCTCCTCTCCAAGGTCGCGACGAAAGAGGAGTTCGCGGCGGACATCACGCTGTGCCGCGCGACGACATTCACTCTCCAGACGATCGCTCGCATGGCGCAGAACGTCTCCTCTGAAGGAAAGCGCGCGCATCCGGAGATCGCATGGCCGCGGATCGTGAGTCTTTGGGAGAATGTCAGGCGCAACGAACGCGACTTCGACGCGAGTCGCCTGTGGAAGGCAGCGACGGAGGATATCCCTCCCCTGACGGCGGCACTCCGCCGATTTGTGCCGGCGGAGCCGCCGGAAAACGGGATCCGCTCGGGCGCGCGCGAGTTGGCGATCCCCATTCCGCACGACCGGTTAGCTGACTACTGCCGCAGATGGGGAGTCAAGCGCCTGGCCTTCTTCGGATCGATCATTCACGGAGATTTCGATCCAAAGCAAAGCGATGTGGACGTGCTGGTGGAATTCGAGAATGGCAAGAGACCCAGAGGATTCTACGGCGAGATGCCGGAGGAGCTGGCGGCGATTCTGGGCGTGCGCGAAGTCGATCTCCTGACGTTCGACTCGATCAATCGCTGGATTCGCAACGACGTACTCGCCGAGGCGATCGAGGCATATGTCGCCGCGTGACGACCGCCTCTGTCTCAGCCAAATGCTCGAATACGCGCAAGCCGTCGCGCGGGAGCTTACGGATGTCTCGCGCGAAGAGTTTGACGGGGATGCGAGCAAACAACGAAGCGTGATCCTCCTCTTGCAGCACATCGGCGAAGCAGCGCGGAATGTATCGAGAACGTTCAAGGATGCTCATGCCGAAATCGAATGGAGGTCGATCGTCGGAATGCGACACGAGCTCGTCCACCGCTACGATGACATTAATTTGGAGATGGTCTGGTCCACCGCCACCATCGACATCCCCCACCTCATCACCACCCTCGCGAACCTCCTGCCGTAACGCCCGTCACACCTCGTTGTAATCACGCCCCCCGCCGCCCATCCCCTTCCATGACAAAAGGATGCGATGACGGCGCTGAGGCCGGTCGGCCTCTCGGTTCTGGTCGCGCGGGCGTTCGAGGAGCTCGATCGCTGCGACTCCATCTTCGACCTGCCGCGGCGGCGCTTCGTCCTCGATCCCAAGCACGACGTCGAGATCCATGGGCGGCGGGTGGGCGCGCCGCTCGGGCCGGCGGCGGGGCCGCACACCCAGCTCGCGCAGAACATCGTCTCGGCGTGGCTGGGCGGGGGGCGGGTCATGGAGCTCAAGACCGTGCAGGTGCTCGACCGCATCGCCGTGGCGCGGCCGTGCATCGACGCGCGTACCGTCGGGTACAACGTCGAGTGGTCGCAGGAGCTCACGCTCGACGAGTCGCGCGTCGAGTACGTCAAGGCCTCGATGCTCATCGAGATCCTCGCGCACGGCTTCCGCGTCGCGCCGGCGGTGCTCTTCGACCTCAGCGTCGGCTACGACTACGCCGGCATCACCAGCGACCGCGTCGTCGACTTCATGCGGCGCATGATCGACGCGCGCTCCACCGTCGACGCTCTCCGCGATGAGCTGCCGCGCCAGTTCCGCGACTTCGACTTCACCACCGGCATCGCCCGCAGCGTCACGCTCTCGACCTTCCACGGCTGTCCGCCGCGGGAGATCGCGCGCATCGCCGAGTTCCTGATGACCGAGCTCGGGCTCGACGTCGCCATCAAGCTGAACCCGACGCTCCTCGGCGAACGCGCGGTCGGCGAGATCCTCCACGACCGCCTCGGCTACACCGACATCATCGTCCCGACAACCGCCTTCGGCCACGATCCCGCGTTTGACGACATCGCGCGGATCGCGCAACGAGCGAAAGACCTCGGCAGGAACTTCGCCGTCAAGCTCACCAACACGCTCGTCGTCGAGAACCGCGGTGGCATTCTCCCCGGCGACGTCGCGTACTTGTCCGGCCCGCCGCTGCACGTCCTGGCCATGCACCTCGTGCAGCGCTTCCGCCGCGCCTTCGGCGGCGACCTCGCCATCTCCTTCTCCGCCGGCATCGACCGCGTCAACTACCCCGACGCCGTCCGCCTCGGCCTCAAGCCCGTCACCGTCTGCACCGATCTCCTCAAGCCCGGCGGCTACGCGCGCCTGCACGCGTACGCGAGCGAGCTGACGAAGCGGATGAACGGGATGACGATGGCGGAGTTCGCGATCGGCAGCATCGACGACTACGTCGCGCAACTCGATCGCAATCCACGCTACCACCGTGATGTCGTCGATCGCCCGCCGCGCAAGACCGGCGTCCCGCTCGAGGTCTTCGACTGCGCCACGTGCGACCTCTGCATCCCCGCCTGCCCGAACGACGCGAACTTTCGCGTGCCGCTGGCGATGAACAAGCCGCACCAGATCGTCACGTTCGAAGACCTCTGCAACGACTGCGGCAACTGCGAGGCCTTCTGCCCCGACCTCGGCGCGCCGAACCGCATCAAGGTGCGCGTGCGCGCCGGCAGCGAAGGCCCCGCCGCGGTCCGCGCCGCCATCCACGATTCGCGCTACATCAACTTCATCAACGCATTGGGCGGGCGGGACGCCCGCGAGCCAGCCGGCGCGGGACGCCGGCGCTCCGAATTGGAGAACGCATGATCACAACGTTAGAGACCACGCTCCTCGGCCGGAGCCTGCTGCTGACCAATGAATGGAGCCGGGCCGAGCTCGACGCGCTCTGCGACATCGCCGCGACGCTCGAGCTTCGCGACCGCAGCGGCCTCTCGACGCCGCTGCTCGCGAACGAGCTGCACTACGCCCTCTTCTTCGACAACTCCACGCGCACGAAGTCGAGCTGGGCCGGCGCCTCGGTGCGCCTCGGCGGACAGCCGATGGTCGTCGACGGCTCGTCCACGCAGGTCGCGCACGGCGAGACCGCGCAGGAGACCGGCGCGATGCTCGGCATGAACGCGCACGCCCTCGGCATCCGCCACGACCTCATCGTCGGCCAGGGCAACGCCTTCATGCGCGGTGTGAAGGAAGGGATCGACGGCTACCTCCGCGAGCGCGGCGACGAGCGCGTCGTCCCGATCGTCAACCTGCAGTGCGACGTCGACCATCCCACGCAGACGCTCGCCGACCTCTGCTACCTGCGCGAGCGCTTCCCCGAGGGGCTGGCCGGGAAAACGATGGCCGTGACGTGGGCGTATTCGCCGAGCTACGCCAAGCCACTCTCCGTGCCGCAGGGGCTGATCATGCTGATGACGCGCTTCGGCATGAACGTGCGCCTCGCGCATCCGCCGGGCTACGACCTCATGCCTGACACGGTGAAGAGCGCGTACGCGCACGCCGTGCAGTCGGGCGGCTCGTTCACCGAGGTGCGCACGATGGACGACGCCTTCGACGGCGCCGACATCGTCTATCCGAAGAGCTGGGGGCCGTACGACCTGATGCTCGAGCGCGTCGGCGCCGGCGGCGAGCAGATGAAGGACATCGAGCGCCGCGCGCTGGAGCGCAACCGCGCCTTCACCGACTGGATCTGCGACGAGCGGCGCATGGCGCTGACGAACGATGCGTTGTACATGCACTGTCTCCCCGCCGACATCGGCGCCGAGGTGAGCGCGACCGTGCTGGAAACGTTCCGCGGCTCGCTCGCGCGCGAGGCCAACAAAAAACTCTACGTGATCATGGCGCTGCTCGCGGCCGCGAAAGTGCCGGATCTCGCTGAAAGGTTGATGAAATGACGACGACTCTCGAGCTCGACACCACCACCCTTCTCGATCAGAAAATCTCGATCCTCGCGGAGCGCTACCGCAAGCTCGCCGTCGAGATCCTCAAGGAAGCGATCCGCATCCCCGCGGACCACGTCGACAAAGACCCGCGCTGCGGTCTCTCGAATCACGAGCTGCCGCGCCTCGAATATCTGAAGAAGACGATCGTCGACGTCGGCGCCGTCGAGCGCGCGGACGACGTCTGGTTCGACGCGTTCGGCAACCTCTGCTGGGTGGTGATGGACCGCCACGACGGCATCGATCCGGCGGAGAAGAGCGTGATCATGCTCGACGGCCACACCGACACGGTGAACGCGTTGCGCGCGCGCTGGCACGAGGCCATCGGCGGCGGCATCGACCCGTACCTCGGCATGACCGATCCCGAGCGCGTCGACGTCGAGTTCCTGTCGAAGGAGCTCGGCTACCTGCCGCCGAAGCAGGACTGGCCGTATCTCGTCTGGGGCCGCGGCGCGGCCGACCAGCTCGCGGGCGTGGTCAGCCAGATCGTGGCCACGAAGATCCTCAACGAGCTGCGCGTCGAGGGGGCGCTGCACGGCGTGATCGTGCGCGCGTACGGCACCGTGGCCGAGGAGGACAACGACGGCGGCGGACCGATGTACCTGCTGCGCGAGGAGTGGCCGGGCGCGACGATCGACCGCGTGCCCGACGTCGTCATCATCACCGAGGGCACCGGCTGCGCGAACCTCGGCGCGGTGGGGATTTATCGCGGACAGCGCGGGCGGATGCAGATCGAAGTCGAAGTGACGGGCAAGAGCTGCCACGGCTCGATGCCGTGGGAAGGACGCAACCCGCTCGAGTACGGCGCGGCGATCATCGTCGAGGCGGCGCAACGCTACCGCGACGAGGATGGATTCAAGCGCGACGCGTTCCTCGGCGGCGGCACGCGCACGGCGTCGTGGGCGATGCTCTCGACGCCGAGCGACTGCGCGGTGCCGGAGCGCTTCACGTTCCGCTTCGACCGGCGGCTGACGGCGGGCGAGGACCCGAACGACGCGCTGAACGACGTGCGCTGGCTGCCGTCGGTGAAGAAGGCGATCGATGACGGACTGCAGGTCGACGTCCGCGCGCCGCTGTACAACGAACCGACGTGGCGCGGCTACCAGCTGAACAACGCGCAGATCTATCCGGGCTGGGTGACGCCGGAGTCGCATCCCGCGGTGAGCGCGGCGGTGGACGCCTACACGCGCGTCGCGTCGCCGCTGATCGCCGAGGGCGGCACGCGCGGACAGATGCGGAAGGAGCCGCGCGTGGCGCGCTGGATCTTCTCGACGGACGGCGTCGGCTTCCCGACCCGCGACTTCGCGCCGCCGGCGTCGAAGCGCTGGATCAAGGACGGCGCGTTCCGCTATCCGGCCATGCTCGGGATCGGGCCGGGAATCGAGCAGAACACGCACAAGATCGGCGAGTGCATGGACTCGCGCGAGTTCCCGCCGGTCATCGCGTTTCTGGCGCGCTTCCCGACGGCGTATCGCGCGGCGACGCGCTCATAGCTTGACGACGACTTTGCCGGCGGTGCGCCGCGACTCCAGTTCGCGGTGCGCCGCGGCGATGTCGTCGAACCGGTACACGGGGACCGACGAGCGGCTTGATGCCGTGCTCCTCGGTGAAGCGGACGAGGTCCGCCCACGCGCCGTCCACGACGCCGCGGGACGAGGAGCATGTCGGATGCGCGCAAACGCGCCATCTCCATCAGGCCGATCCACGCCGTGAGGTAGCTCGCCGGAGACGCGGCGCACTCCTCGTGCGTGAAGCCACGGGGGGCGCAAGCGCGCGGCTGCGCGGCACGCAGATCCACTCGGCGTACGTCCCGAATTGCGTGCCCACGACGACCGGCTCGTAACACACTCGTCCCCGATCGTTGACGAACGTGTCTGCCGCACCTGCGTATCCATGGATAGGGGGCAGGGCGCAGGTGGTTCTCGTCGCGAGAACACCACCTGCGCCCCGCGCCCTGCGCTCTGCCCCCTCGAAAGGAACCAATGCGAGACATCGCCATCGTCGGCTCGGGGATCGCCGGCCTCGTCGCCGCGCATGCGCTGCGGCGGGCGAATCAGGACGTCACGATCTACACCGACCGCTCCGCCGAGCAGTGGCTGCACGAGAGCCGTCCCACCGGCACGGCGGCGCGCTTCGAGATGGCGCTCGCGTACGAGCGCGAGCTCGGCCTCAATCATTGGGACGCCGTCGCGCCGCGCGGCGAGGGCGTCTTCCTCACCTTCTGCCCCACGCTGCACAAGCCGTTGGTCACGCTCCTCGGCCGCTGCGCGCGGCCGTTCCAGGCCGTCGACCTTCGCCTGCAGTGCCACCGCTGGCTCGGCGACTTCGACGGCCGTGTCGTGCACGAGAGCGTCACCGTCGAGCGCCTCGACGAGATCGCCGACAAGCACGAGCTGACCATCGTCGCCGCCGGCCGCGCGGAGCTCTCGCGCCTCTTCGAGCGCAACGAGGCGCGCAGCACGTACCGCGAGCGGCAGCGCAACCTGGCCATGGTCATCACCGCCGGCGGACCCGAGCGCCTCCCCGGCCTCCCGCTCCTCCCCGTCAAGTTCGACTTCCTCGGCACCGACGGCGAGATCTTCTTCATCCCCTACTGGCACAAGGACCGTGGCCGCTCGTGGAACATTCTCGTCGAGGCCAAGCCCGGCTCGCGCATGGACCGCTTCAAGAACGTGAAGACCGGCGACGAAGCGGTGGCGCTGATGAAAGCGGTCGTCACGGAGCTCTTCCCGTGGGACGAGCCGTTCGTGCGCGACATGGAGCTCGCCGACCCGCTCGGCTGGCTGACCGGCGCGGTCACGCCGGCGGTGCGGAATCCGGTGGGGCGCCTTCCTTCCGGCCGGCTCGTGACGGCGCTCGGCGACACCGCCGTCTCGTACGATCCGATCGCCGCGCAGGGCGCGAACAGCGGCATCAAGCAGGCCCGCCAGCTCGTCGCCGACATCCTCGATCACGAGAAGCGGCCGTTCAACGCGTCGTGGATGCGCCGGACGTTCGAGACGTTCTGGCGCGAGCACGCCTCGCATGCGACGGCGTTCAGCAACCTCCTCCTCGAGCCGCTCACCGCGCCGGCGAAGGAGCTGCTGATCGCGCAGTACGGGAGCGACGGGCACGTCGACAACTACAGCGGCGCGCAGCGGATCGCCGACGCGTTCTTCGAGAATTTCAACGATCCGGCCTCGCTCACGCCGGCGTTCACGGACATGCGCCTGGCCCGCGAGACGATCGCCACGATGACGCGGCAGCCGTGGCTGTGGAACGCGATCCGCGGCCGCGCGGCCATCGCGCGCGATCAGCTGCGGCCGCGCGCGGCGTAGCACAGCCGTCACCGTTCGTTGCCGTGGGCGCGGCGTAGACTGGCCGCATGTTCGAGTGGGCCCACAGCGAGGTGAGGCACCGCGAGGTGACGGTCGTCCCGACGTTCGGCTTCTTCGCTCTCGCCCTCGAGCTCTACGCCTTCGCCGCGGCGCGCGTCGCGCTCAGCGGCGGCCCATTCCTGGCGCCGCTCAGCATGATCTTCTTCGCCCTCGACCACACCGAGTTCATGGTCTTCGTCACCGCCGCCGTCTGCGGCGTCGACTACTTCCTCAAGCCGACGACGTGGCGCGCGATCGTCTGGGGGACGTCGCTCGTGCCGCTGGCGCTGCTCGTCATCTTGATCATTGCCCTGCTGCTGCATTGAACAGCCCGGCCTTGCTGGCCCGATACAGGTAGACGATCAGAACGATGCCGATCACCGTGCCGATCGGGACGTTCAGCAGCTCGATCGCGGCCACGGCGAAGCCGAGCCATCTCGCCCACGGGCGCTGCTGGTCGATGCCGTTCCCGACCACGACGCAGACGACGGCAAGTACCGCGTCGGCGGCCATGCCCAGGATCGGCAGCGGCCGGTGATCGGCGAGAGCCAGGCCGAGCTGGACCAACGCTCCGATGGCGCCGAGCACCGCCAGCACGTAGAAGATTCGCGACGCTTTCGTCAGCCCTTCGCCGCCGGGGTCGGGCCGCACGGATTCGAACACGTCAATGCCTTTCCGCGGCGATCTCTTCGGCCACGACGGCGCGCAGCGTGGCGTCGTCGCGCACGGCGCGGCCGTTGACGAAGAACGTCGGCGTGCCGGCGACGCCGGCGGCCACGCCCTCGCGGATGTCGCTCTCCACCTGCTTCTTCGCCTCGGCGGAGGCGCGGCAGGCGTCGAACTTCGCGCGGTCGAGACCGGCCATCTCCGCCCAGGCGTCGTAGGCGGCGCTCTTCAGCTCATCCTGGTGCTCGAAGAGAAGATCGTGGTACGGCAGATAGCGCCCCTGCTCCGCGGCGCAGACCGCGGCGATCGCCGACGGCATCGCGTAGAGGTGGTTCGGCAGCGGGTAATTGCGAAAGTAAAACGCGACGCGATTGCCGTACTGCTGGGCAATGCGCTTCAGCGTCGCCTCCGATTCCTTGCAGTACGGGCATTCGAAGTCGGTGAAGACGACGATGCGGACGGGCGCGGAGGGGGAGCCGACGAGCGGCGCGTTCGCGGTGGAGAGCACGACGCGCGGCGGCGCGAGGTTCGAGGCGATGGCGGCGTGCGCGCGCGTCTCGGCGATCAACGCTTCCCTCGCTTGCTCGACGCGCGCGGCGCGGATGGCCGAGGCGAGGCGCGCGTCGCCCGGCGGCGCCGACTCGCTCGCCTGCTGCTTGCTCGCCTCGTACGCCTTGATGAAGTCGAGGTCCGCCTTCGTCACCGGCGGCACCTGATTCGCCAGCGACCGGTTCAGCTCCTCGACCGTCATCCCCTTCGCGCGCGCGGCCTGCTCGAGGAGCCGCTTTTGAATCAGCTCGTCGAGCGACTGGCGCTCCGCGGTGAAGATGCGCTCGCGCTGCTGCTCGATGCGGTTGCGGAGATTCGGATCGAAGTGCGCGTAGTCGTCGGCGACGATGCGGTCGTAGATCGCGCCGGCCGGCACGTGCGTCTCCTTCGCCTCGCGCTCGATGGCGACGCGGCCGGCGTAGTCGCGGGCGGCGGAGTGCTCGAGGTCGTGGAGGTCGTCGAGCGCGTCGAGGTAGGCCTGTTTCGTGCGCGCGTCGAGCGTCTGCAGGAGGTCGCTGCGATGGATGGCGACGCCGTCGACCGTCGCCAGGACCTCGTCAGACGAGTGCGGCGGCGTGGCCGCCGCCGCACTCAGGAAAATCAGGAGCCAGAGCAAGGTTACGGAGTGACGCAGCCGCGCGGCCAGCCGGCCAGCGCGTTCGAGTACTCCGGCTGCACCCAGGCGCCGCCGGTCTGCTGGTAGAGGTTGTGCCACGCGCACTTGTCATCGGCCTCGTAGCCCGAGGACGACTCCCACCACGCGTTCACCGGGTCGGTGATCGCTTCGCGGATCTCGTGCGAGGTCACGATCGTCTCCATGTCGAGGACGGTCTTGCCCGACAGCGAGCAGCCGGAGCAGTCGTTGTACGGGAAGACGGCGTAGAGGGCCGTCTGGCCGTTGTACGTGAAGCTGCTGTGGTAGCCGCAATAGCTCGTGCAGGAGCTCGACGAGCCGAGCGTGGACTTGGTGCCCTGCGGCAGGTAGACGCCGTAGATCGTGTGGTTGTTGAACGACACCTGGCCGGCGCTGAACTTGCTGGCAAGGTACGACTGGATGCTCGAGTCGGAGATGCGGCGCGGCGTGGCCTGGTTGTCGACGAAGCTTCCGCTGTTGCCGAGCGTCGCCGAGATCGCGTTGCCGCTCTTGCTGTACTGCGTGATGACCTGCATGCCGGGATCGGAGCCGCTGAAATTGGTCACGAACGAGTTGATGCCCGACTGCAGCACGCCGGCCGGCTGGCTGTTGTAATAGATCGCGAAGAACGCCGCGTTCGACACGACCGAGCTGCCGTGATCGCTCAGCAGGCCCGGCACCGCGCCGTAGCTGGCGTTGAACACGGAGTAGCCGTTCTGCGCGGTCGGGATCTGCGTCCCGAGGCCGTGATTCTCCTGCGCCTGCGCGGCGGCCGGAGTCGGCAACACCTTCACGGTCTCGCCATTGTCACCTTTGACCCGCCAAACTCCGTCCTGGGCCGAGGCGGTTACTGCAACCAGGAGCAAACCGAGAGCTAGGAGCACCATCGTACGGCGTGAAATCGACATTGAAATTCCTCCCTTTCATTGATTCGAGAGCCAGCTCTAGAGCAAGGCGGCTGCCGGAATTCCGGCAATGCGCCTTTACGACTGAGACGGTTGGAGTTAGTCACATTGTGAAGTGACGGCCACGCTTGCGCAAGTGACAAGAACTGACCCTTTTGTTCCACAATTGATGGGAATCCACGGGTCGAAATCGATGCCGGTGGTCAAGAAGTTGACCCGTTTCAGCGGCCGCCGCGGAGCTCCACGTCCTGATGCGACACTGGATCTTCGCGCGGCTCGATGTGCGTGATCACGTGCGCGCGCGGCAGGACGTCGCGGATCTTCCCCTCGATCTCCTCGGCCAGATCGTGCCCCTGCTGCACCGACCACGCGCCGGGGACGAGCACGTGCATCTCCACGAAGTAGCGCGGCCCGGCCTCGCGGGTGCGCACGGCGTGAAAGTCGATGCCGTCCGCGATGTAGCGATCCAGCACCTCCTGCACGAGCCTTCGCTCCGGCGGCGGGATGGCGGTATCGAGCAGCCCGCCAGCGGAGCGCCGCACGAGCTGGATGCCGGCCCAGATGATGTTCAGCGCGACGGCGATGGCGACGAGCGGATCGAGCGGATGCCATCCGGTGAGCGCGACGAGACCGACGCCGGCGACGACGCCCGCCGAGGTCCAGACGTCGGTCATCAGGTGCTTCGCGTCGGCTTCCAGGGTGATGGAGTGGTAGCGCCGCCCGGCGCCGAGCAGCACGCGCGCGACGGCGAGGTTCACGAGCGACGCGACGATCGAGATCAACAGCCCGACGCCGAGCTGCTCGAGGCCGCGAGGATGGAGCAGGCGGTTCACCGCGGTCCAGCAGATGCTCACCGCGGCGAGGAAGATCATCGCCCCCTCGGCGCCGCTGGCGAAGTACTCGGCCTTGGTATAGCCGTACGCGTACCGCTCGTCGGGCGGTCTCGAGGCGAGCATCAGCATCGCCAGCGCCATGATCGCGGCGACGAGGTTGACGACCGACTCGAGCGCGTCGGAGAGGAGGCCGACGGAGCCGGTGAGGAAGAACGCGGACGCCTTCATCGCGATCGTGACGACCGCGGCGGCGATGGAGAGCCAGGCGTAACGCGAAAGGTTCGTCATCGCCGGCAACTCGGAACGCCGTCGTCTCGACGGCTGGCGCTGAGGCGTCTCGCCTCAGCTGCCGGCGGGACGCCGGCGGACCAGCCGGCGAGGACGCCGGCGCTCCCACACCCGGTGAAGAGGACGGCGGTCACGCCCTGCGACGGCCGCGCCAGCACGCCGGCGTAGCCGGCCGAGCCAGTCGCGCTCACGTCGTAGCCGGCCGCGCGCGCCAGGCGGTTCGCCTCCGTCAACTGCGCCTCCGAGGCGACGATGGCCTCGCCGCCGGTCGCCATCATGCCGCGCACCACCGCCGCCCAGTCGTACGTCTCGTCATCGAGAATCCCCTCGGCCACGCTGCGCGGCTCCGACTCCCACGACCACATGAACTCCGAGCGATGCCGCATCGCATATGCAAGATCGCCGCGCGCGGCCACGCGCTCCCAGGCGCGCTTCAACGGATACGCCGACGCCGTCTGCACCGTGTCGAAGCGCGGCAGCCTGTCGACGAGCCCCATCGCCAGCGCGTCGTCGAACGCCGCGACGATCGAGCTGGCCAGCGCGCCGCCGCCGACGTGGATGACGACGCGGTCGAACGCGGGCGCTTGCGCGATCAGCTCCCACCCGAGCGTCTCCCCTCCTTCGATCACCAGGCCGTTCTCGTTTCCCTGGCAGGTGAACGGCAGCGCGCCGGCGGCGACGGCCTCGCGGAAGCGATGGTAGGCGGGGTCGCCGGCGCCGTTGCGCTTGCACGGCGTGACGTACGCGCCGAGCGATTCGAGCGCGCCCACCACGCACGGATTCGCGCCGGCGGGGAGGAAGACTTCGAGCTGCCGCCGCGCCGCGCGCGCGATCGTGGCCGCGGCGATGGCGGCATTGCCGCAGCTCGCGATCGCGAGGGGACGGCGCGCCAGATCGCCGTCGATCAGCTCGGCGACGCGCAGCCAGATCATCGCCCCCATCAGGTGCCGCGACTTGTGCGAGCCGCCGACGTTCCGCGTCTCGTCCTTCACCCACACGCCGAGCGCCGGCTCGAAGCGCAGCGGCGTCGTGCGGAACGGCAGGCCGAGTCCGCGCACGAGCGCGACGAACTCCGCGTCGCTCATGCCGAGGGCCATGGCCGTGTGCCACGCGTGCGTCAGCTTGCGGAAGCGGAGGAACGGATCGGGATCGTCGACGATCTCCGGCGTGCCGGCGAGGCGGCGACGCAGGACGTGATCGACGTCGTCGCCCTCGTGCGGGCAGCGGAACGGCGTCGCGTGCAGCGGCGGCGCGGTCCAGCCGCAGCCGGCGCAAACGATCGACGTGAGCGTCATACCGCGACGACGCCCGCCTCGGCGTTGACCTCTTCGATCATCGCGTCCCACGCCGGGACGAAGCGCTGCAGGTCGCGCCAGAACGACTCGCTCGCGCGCGCCGCGAACTCCTCGGCCGGGATCCCCTGCTGCTCGACCCAGGTGAAGTAGCCGAGGTTGAAGATGCGCTCGCGCTCGCGGCGGGTGAGCTCGACGAGGTTGTCGGTCGTCGCGCCGAGGATGTACTCGCCGAACGCGGCCGCGGCGTCGACGACGTCGAACGCGCCGAAGTAGCGCGCGTGCAGCGTCTTCTCCACTTCGCTCGCGTACATCTCCGCGCCGTCGGTGGCGATCGTGGCCACGACGTCGGACGACGTCATGCGGTGGTACTTGGCGACTTTGATGGCGGCGATGACGTTGCAGATCGACGAGCCGCCGAACGAGGCCAGCGCCTCGATCGTGGCGGCGTCGACGCCGTAGCGCGTGGCCAGCAGCTTGCGCCCGGCGTCGGTGTTGAAGACGACGTTCAGGGCGTCGACGGCGCGGTCGGAGACGGCGGCGACCATGTCCGTCGCCATGGCGTTATGGATCAGCGGTACATGCTTGTCGCCGATCCCCTGGATGCGATGCTCGCCGAAGCCGTTGTAGAGCAGCGTCGGACACTCCAGTGCCTCGACGGCGACCGTGGCGCTGCCGTAGACATCCTTGAGGTGATCGCCCGCCGCGATCGTTCCCGCCGAGCCGGTCGCGGAGACGAACGCCCGCAGGCGCAGATCCTGTGTCATTCCGAGCCGCGAAGACGGCGAGGAATCCCCCTCGCCAGCGAGCAGGGGATTCCTCGCTTCGCTCGGAATGACACGTGAATTCAACGCGCTGAAGACTCTCCCCACCGCCGGCCCCGTACAACGGTTGTGCACGAGGTAGTTCGCGTACTCGGCGAACTGGTTGAAGATGACGTTGGCCGGATCGCGCTCGAGCCGCGCGCAGGCGTCGTAGATCTCCTTGACGTTCGACTCGGTGCCGGGCGTGCGCACGATGTCCTCCGGCTTCGCCCACGCCTCGAGCCAGCGGAAACGCTCGGCGCTCATCCCCGCCGGCAGCACGGCCACGCCGCGGCAGCCGACGATGCGCGACACCGCCACGCCGCCGCGGCAGTAGTTGCCCGTCGACGGCCAGACGGCGCGATGCTTCGTGAGATCGAACTCGCCGCTGACGATGCGCGGCGCGAGGCAGGCGTACGCGGCCAGGACTTTGTGCGCGCGGATCATCGGGAAGCGGTTGCCGAGGAGGACGACGATCTTCGCGTCGACGCCGGTGAGCGACGGCGGCAGGACGACGTGCTCGGGCACGCGCGCGAAGGCCCGCTCGCGCCGCGTGTTGTGCCAGTGCACGCGGAAGAGGTTGAGCGGATGCGGCTCGTCGAAGTCGACGCGCTGCAGCTCGCGCTGGATGTTCGGGTCGATGCCGAGCGGATCGGCGAGCTCGGAGAATTTCGGCAGGACGACGCCGGCCTTGGCGAGCGCCTCGGCGTTGCTCTTCTGCACGGCGGGGTTGATGACGCGGTCGGTGAGCTTCATGAATTCTCCTCCATCGAGAGTAGCGGTTAGCGATTAGCGGTTGGCGATTAGGGGTGACCGACCTAATCGCTAACCGCTAACCGCTAATCGCTGCCCCCGAGCCAAAAATCTCTTTCTCCAATTCAAATCCCGCTTCCCGCCGCCGCACGATCTCCTCGCTCGTCCCCTCGGCGGTCATATCCGAGGGAAACCCATCCGTGCCGAGCGCGACGCGCGACGACGCCGCCAGGTTGCGCGGCTCGCCGACGCCGTTGGCGCGGTTCGAGCGCGGGTTCTGCACGATCCACAACCGCATCTCCTCGCACGCGCGCACCTCGTCCCACGTGAGGTGCACGCCGTGCGCGAGGATCGAGCCGGGCACGAGCGCGCGCCGCAAACGGCGGAAGCCGTCGCGGTCGCAGACGTCCTCGGCGACGTGCACGTGCATCGGCACGCCGAGCTCGCGCGCGAGCGCGCCGGCGGCCGCGATCGTCGCGTCCGACACGGTGAACGCCGCGTGCAGCCCGATCGCGCCGCGCACGCCCGGCCGCCGGTTCGACTCGATGAAGCGCCGGCACTCGGCGAGTCCGCGCCGCGCCTCGGCGAGGCCGCCGTTGCGCTCCGTCGCGCCGTAGCAGAGGAGCGCGCGCATGCCGAATTCCTCGCACGCGTCGGCGAGGACGTCGAGCGAGCCTTCGATGAAATTCGGCGACTCGTGGTGATCGACGAGCATCGTCGTCCCGAGCTCCTTCGCCTCCCGCACGTACAGCCGCGCCGACTCGCGCAGCGTCCGCTCGTCGAGCGCGCGGTCGAAGACCCACCAGTGGTTCCGCAGGTTGTCGAGGAACGTCCCCGGCGTGAACGGCGGCGCGAGGCGCGCGTAGAGGTGCGTGTGCGCGTTGATCATCGCCGCAGCTTTCCCGCGCGCATCGCCTTCGCGGCGGCGGAGTCTTTCATCGGCAACGTGCGGCGGCGGATGCCGTCGAAGGCTTCGAGCGCGCCCGCGACGGCGGCGGCGGTCGGCACGAGGCCGATCTCGCCGAGGCCCTTCGCGCCGAACGGCCCCTCGGGCTCGGCGTCCTCGACGAGGATGACGTCGACCGGCGGCGTGTCGGTGGCGCGGAGCACGCCGAGCTCGAGGAGCTTCCACGTCGCCGGCATCCCGCCCGGACACGGCAGCTCCTCGGTCAGCGCATAGCCGAGGCCCATGTGCACGGCGCCTTCGATCTGCCCTTCGCAGAACGCGGGGTTGATGGCGCGGCCGACGTCGTGCGCGGCGACGATACGGTCGACGCGGCCGTGCTCGTCGAGGATGCAGAGCTGCGTCGCGAAGCCGAACGCTGTGTGCGTCTTGCCCGGCTCGACGCCGGGCGGCGTGGTGTCGTCGATGAGGACCTCGCCGTCGTAGACGCGGCCGGCCAACTCGTCATCCTGAGCCGGCAAAGCGCGGCGAAGGATCTCAGGCTGCGCAGCTCGAGATCCTTCGCTTCGCTCAGGATGACGCAGGGCGTCCAGGTCCCGCCTCAACTTCGTGCACGCGTCCACCACCGCCCGCCCCGCGAGCAGCGTCGCGCGCGAGCCGGTCGTCTGCCCGCAGTCGAGCGCGAACTTCGTGTCGACGCACGGCGCGAATCGCGTCGATGGCAGTCCCGTGACCTCCGCGGCGATCTGCGTCAGCACGGTGAGCAGCCCCTGGCCCATCTCCGAGAAGCCGCACGTGAGCGCGATCGTGCCGCCGTCCTCGACCTGCAGCCGCACGCGTCCCCACTCCTTCGCGCCGTTGCCGATGCCGGAGTTCTTCACGCCGCAGGCGATGCCGACGGCGCGACCGCGGCGCTTCGCGGCGTCGTACTTGTCGCGCACGGCGATGAGCGTCTGTTTGAGGCCGACCGACTTCGTCAGCGCCTGGCCGCTCGTGAACGTGCCGCCGACGTCGAGCGCGTTGCGGAAGCGCATCTCCCACGGATCGAGGCCGGCCTGCTTCGCCAGCGCGTCGATGCAGCCTTCCATGGCGAAGTTCGTCTGATTCGCGCCGAAGCCGCGCATCGCGCCGGAGGGCGGATTGTTCGTGGTGACGGCGAGCGCTTCGACGTCGACACAAGGCACGTCGTACGCGCCACAGGCGTGGCCGGCCGCGCGCTCGAGGACCTTTGCGCCGACGGAGGCGTAGGCGCCGCTGTCGCCGACGATGCGCGCGCGCACCGCGGTGAGCTTGCCATCCGCATCGCAGCCGGCCTCGTACGACATCGTCATCGGATGCCGCTTCGGATGGATGCGCACCGACTCCTCGCGCGTCAGCGTGAGCTTCACCGGCCGCCGCGTCATGCGCGCGAGGAGCGCCGTCTGCGCCTGCACGGAGAGGTCTTCCTTGCCGCCGAACGCGCCGCCGCTCGAGACCTGCTCGACGACGACGTCGTCCATAGCCATGCCGAGGAACGAGGCGATCTGGCGGCGATCGTCGAAGACGCCCTGGCCGCTGCTGAAGACGCGCAGCTTACCGCCGCCCGTCGGCTCGGCGACCGCGCTCTCCGGCTCGAGGAAGAGGTGCTCGATGCGCTGCGTCCGCCACACGCCGCGGACGACGTGCGCGCTCGCCGCGAGCGCCGCGGCGGCGTCGCCGCGCTCGATGACGGTGTGCGAGAGGATGTCGGCCGACTCGGCGGGGTCGAGGACCGGATCGAGGACTTCGTACTCGACGTCGACGAGCTTCGCCGCGGCACGCGCGGTCGCTTCGTCTTCCGCGGCGATCGCGGCGATCACGTCGCCGACGTAGCGCGTCTCCTCGCCGATCGCGACGAAGCCGGGCCAGTCGTCCTGGATCAGGCCGTACCAGCGCTTGCCGGGGACGTCGTCCGCCGTCGCGATGGCCACGACGCCGTCGATCCGCGCTTTGCTCGCGTCGATCGACACGACGCGCGCCCGCGGATGCGGCGAGAGGACGAGCGCGCCGTGCAACATGCCGGGGAGGCCCATGTCATCGATGAACGCACGCTGACCCAGCACGAGCTCGTCGCCCTGGAAACGCGCCACGCGCGCGCCGACGCCGCCGCTGCGCAGCGGCTCGGGGAGCGGGTCGCCGCGGCGCACGCGCGCCATCAGCTTGATCGCGTCGATGATCTTCTTGTAGCCGGTGCAGCGGCAGAGGTGCCCGTCGATGGCCCGCGCGATCTCCTCGCGCGTCGGCGCCGGATTGCGGCGGAGGAGGTCGTGCGCGCGCAACGCGATGCCGGGGATGCAGAAGCCGCATTGGAGCCCCGCCACGGCGACGAAGCAGCGCGCCATGAGCCGCTGCTCGTCGGCGCGGATGCCCTCGAGCGTGGTGATGTCATGCCCCGCGATGGCCTCGGTCTTCGTCGCGCAGGAGACCTTCGGCTTCCCGTCGATCAGGACGAGGCAGCAGCCGCACTGCCCCTGCGGCTGGCAGCCGTCCTTGGCCGAGCGGATGCCGAAGCGCACCCGCAAAGTCTCGAGGAGGGTCTCGCCGGGCCGCGGCTCGACGGCCACCTGGACACCGTTGAGGGCGAACCACATATAGATAGAGGTTGTAGACGGCGCGCGAACATCGCCGCATGACGAGGCGTACGCGGCGATGTGCGCAACGTCACGGCCTGGACGCGCGCCGCCGGAGGCCCGCGCTCACGCGGAAGATCGTCCCCTGATGGTCGACGACGTACAGCTCCCCGTCGTCGTCCTCGCCGAACGAGACGATCAGCGCGCCGGTCTTCAGCGCTTCCGTCGTTCTCCACGCGGCGTCGGCGGTCCAGATCCGACCGCTGCAGTAGTCGCCGTAGAGGTAGATGCCGGCCAGCGCCGGCCAGCGCGCGCCGCGGTAGCGGTAGCCGCCGGTGACCGAGCAGCCGTCCGCGTGCGAGTACTCGGCGCGCGGCAGGACGCCGGTGGGCGTGCACGGCGTGCCGGGCGGGAAGCAATGGCTCGCCTCCATGGCCGGCCAGCCGAAGTTCGCGCCGCGCGCGGCAGGGAGCGACAGCGCGTCGATCTCCTCCCACGAGTCCTGCCCGACGTCGCCCAGGAGCAGCTCGCCCGTGGCGCGGTCGAAGCTGAATCGCCAGGGGTTGCGGAGGCCGAGGGACCAGATCTCGCCGCGGGCGCCGGGCGTGTCGATCAGCGGGTTGTCGGGCGGGATCGTGTAGAGCGCGCCGCGGTCGACGTCGATGCGCAGCAGCTTGCCGAGGAGGTGCGTCGTCTCCTGCGCGCGATTCGTGACGGAGCGATACGCGCCGCCGTCGCCGATGGAGACGTACAACATGCCGTCGGGGCCGAACTGCAGCGTGCCGCCGTGATGGTTCGGGACGTTGTCGCGCGGCTGCGGCGCGACGAAGAGCACCTTCGCCGAGGCGGGGTCGGAGCGCGTGTAGCGCGCCACGACCGTGTCGCCGTCGACGTCGGCGTACTGGACGAAGAGGAAGCCGTTCGCCGCGTAGCGCGGGTGGAAGACGATGCTGAGCAGGCCGCCGTTCGTGCAGCAGGTGACGAGCGGCGAGAGGTCGAGGAAGAGCTCGCGCGCGCCGGTGGCCGGATCGAGGCGGAGGATCTTCCCCGCCTGCTGCGCGACGTAGAGCGCGCCGCTGCCGTCGTGCGCCGCGACGACCTGCACCGGCCGGTCGAAGCCGCCCGCGAGCGGCACGAGCGCGAGCGCCGGCTGCGCCGAGGCGCGCGCCGCCGCGGCGAGAACGAGGAACGAGAGGAGGAGCGGGCGGATCACGATGCCCTTCTTACGCAAGGCCGCGAACGGCCGTCCAACGTTGGGCGAAATCTTGCTTCATCGCGCCGCGTGCCCCTCCGCGGCATCATCTTCGACGTCGACGGCACCCTCGTCGACTCCAACGACCTCCACGCCGACTGCTGGGTCGAGGCCTTCGCGCACTTCGGCAAGCGCGTGGAGCGCGACGTCATGCGCTCGCAGATCGGCAAGGGCGGCGACCTCCTCGTCCCCGACCTCTGCAACGCGCGGGAGATGCAGCGCTTCGGCGACGCGCTGAAGGCGTACCGCTCCGAGCTTTACAAGACCAAGTACATGCCGCGCGTGAAGCCATTCCCGCGCGTCCGCGAGCTCTTCGAAGCGCTGCGCCGGCGCGGCCTGAAGATCGCCCTGGCCTCCTCCGCGAACCCCGACGAGGTCGAGTACACTACGCAGCTTCTCGGCGTCGGCGAGCTCCTGGAGGGATCGACGTCGAAGCACGACGCCAAGCTCTCGAAGCCTTCGCCCGAGATCTTCCGCGCCGCGCTCGACCAGATCGGCACCGCCGTCGAGACGACGATGACCGTCGGCGACACTCCCTACGATGTCCTCGCCTCGCACCGCGCGGCGCTGCCGATCGCGGCGGTGCTCTCGGGCGGCTTCGGGCGCGAGCTGCTGTCGAAAGCGGAGTGGACGTTCGACGGCGTCGAGCAACTCGTGGGAGAGATCGACACCATCGATGAGTACTTCAGCGCCTGACGTCCCGGCGGTGCACCGCCGCGCCATCATCGTCGACGGCCACTGCGACACGCCGTACCGGATGCTCCGCCACAACGTCCACCTCGACGAGCACGACACGGAGGCGCAGGTCGACCTCCGCTCGCTCCTCGACAGCGGCATCACGGCGAGCTTCTTCGCCGCGTACGTGCCGCCGTTCTACGCGAACCGCGGCGCGCTCGACTTCGCGAACCGCGCCATCGATCTGATCCTCGCCGAGGTCGGGCGCCAGCCCGAAGTGCTCGTGTGCTGCGACGACGCCGCCGGCATCCGCGCCGCGAAGGCCGCGGGGAAGACGGCGATCCTGATCGGCGTCGAGGGCGGCCACGCCATCGAGGACTCGCTCGACACGCTGCGCGCGCTCTACGCCCGCGGCGCGCGCTACATGACGCTCACGCACGTGAACACGAACAACTGGTGCGACTCCTCGGGCGACGCGGGCCGCCACGGCGGCCTCACCGATTTCGGCCGCGACGTGGTGCGGACGATGAACGACCTCGGCATGATCGTCGACGTCTCCCACGTCAGCGACAAGGCCTTCTACCACGTGCTGGAGACGACGCGCGTCCCGGTCGTGGCCACGCACTCATCGTGCCGCGCGCTCTGCCGCCATCCGCGCAACATGACCGACGACATGCTGCGCGACCTCGCCAAAAACGGCGGCGTCTGCATGATCAACTTCTTCTCCGCATTCCTCCGCGACGACGTGGCGCAGGTGATCATGGCCGCGCAGAAGCGCGTCCGCCCGCCGCAAGGCCTCGGCGGCACCGAGGAGCTGCCGAACGACTCGACGGACTGGGACGAGTACCTGCACTGGTTCAACTCCCTCGGCTGCCCGACCGCGGAGCTCGACGACGCCGCCGATCACATCGTGCACGCCGCCGAGGTTGCGGGCGTCGAGCACGTCGGCATCGGCTCCGACTTCGACGGCGTCCCCGCCCTCCCGCGCGGCCTGCAGACCGCGGCGACGCTGCCGGCGCTCACGGCGCGGCTCTTGGAGCGCGGCATGTCGGAGAACGACGTCGAGAAGATCCTCGGCACGAATTTCCTGCGCGTGTTCGAGATCGTGGAAGGGCGCAGGGCGCAGGGCGCGGGGGGCAGGTGATGTCCTCGCGACGACGACCACCTGCGCCCCGCCCCCTGCGCCCTGCGCCCTCCGGAGCCGGCCGTGTTTAGCCTCGAGACCGAGCGCCTCCTGATCCGCCCGTGGGACGAGCCGCGCGACCGCGCCGCGTTCGCCGCGCTGACTCACGACCCCGAAGTGATGAGGTACGTACACGGCGGCGTGCCGTACAGCGAAGAGGAAGTCGACGAGTGGTTCGCGCGCCAGGCGCGCTGGATGCGCGACTACGACCTCTGCATGGGCGCGCTGATCGAGAAGGCGACGGGGAAGCTCCTCGGCCTCACGGGGATCCAGCCGCTCGGCACGACCGGCGAGCTGGAGATCGGCTGGTGGCTGGCGCGCGACGCGTGGGGCCGCGGCTACGCGACGGAAGCGGGCGGCGCGGCGATGCGCCACGTGCTCGAGACGTTGGACCGCCCGCGCGTCGTTGCGATCATCGATCCGCAGAACGAGCCCTCGAAGCGCGTCGTCGCGCGCCTCGGCATGCATTGGGAGAAGACGACGACCGGCGCCGAGCTCGGGCACCGCAAGCCGGAGATCGTCGTCGATTACTTCGTGCGGGAGCGCGAGGGGTAGGAAAATGCGCCGCCGCGGCACTCCGTAAGGTATGAGCGCGCAACTCTTCGCCGACGACATCCTCTTCTATCAACGACTGCTCAAGGCGCAGGGCCTCTACGCCGGAGACCTCGACGGCGTCTGGGGACCACAAACCGAAGCGGCACAGACGGCCTTCGAAACCCAAAGCGCCGAGATCGCCACGGCCATCGGCACCTTCGACAAACGGTCGGAGAGGAGTCTCGACACGCTCCTGCTGAAGGCGCAGCGCGCCATGCGCACGGCGCTCAAGGCCCTCGGCAACGATGCCCTCGGCGCCGGCATCACGGTGCGCATCATCTCCGGCACGCGTACGTACGCGGAGCAGAACGCGCTCTACAAGCAGGGCCGTTTCGGCAACCCCGGTCCGATCGTCACGAACGCGCGCGGCGGCCAGAGCAACCACAATTTCGGAATCGCGTGCGACATCGGCATTTTCAACAACGGAACGTATCTTCCGGAGTCGCCGCTGTACCACGACGCCGGTCCGATCGTGCTCGCGGCGACGATGGGCGTGGAGTGGGGCGGGAACTGGAAGTCGATCGTCGACCAGCCGCATTACCAGCTGGTGACGGGCTTGAAAATCAAGGACGTGCAGACGCGCTTCGAGACCGGCCAGCCCTACGTTCCGGCCTGACGTCGCCGCTGTTCAGGCTGCGCGCCGCAACGCCTCGGCCGCGAAGCTTCGCGCGAAGGCATCGACGGCGTTCCAATCCGTGAACTCGTGGTCGCCCTCGGTCGGACGTCCGCTCTTCGCGGCGGCGCGGCGCATGATCGCGCGGACTAACCAGCCGTAGCGCGAGTAGCGTACCGCGCCGGCGAACGTCACGGCGACGTCGGGCTGCCAAGCGCTGTCGCGGACGAACTTCTCGACGAACTCCGGGCCGAGGGCCACGTCGCCGCACACCGTCACGAGCGCCGTATGGCGCTCCTCGAGCGCGTAGCGGTTGCGCTGCACCCAGCGCAGCAGGCGGCGCGCGTGGCGGCCGAAGTAGATCGGGCCGGCCACGATCACGTCGTTGAACTCGTGCAACGGCGGCGTATTCGCCACCGGCGCGAGCGCGCACTCCACGCCCTCCCGCCCGGCCACCTCGGCGATGCGATGCGCGATCGTCTCCGTCTGTCCGTAGCGCGACGCGTAGACCAGCAGGATCTTCATCGGACCTCCGCGAGCTCTTCGATCGGATGCGCGGCCGCGTGCGACGGCACCGGGCGCGGCACGGTCAGGACCGGGCAGGCGGCGAAGCGGACGATGCGCTCGGTCGTCGCGCCGATCACCGTCTCGTCGCGGAACAGCTTGCGCTGCGCGCCGATGACGAGGAGGTCGGCGCCGAGGTCGTCGACGCAGTCGAGGATCCGCTCGGCGGCGCCGCCGCGGAGGACGAGCTCGCGATACGAGCAGAGGCGCTCCAGCTCCGGGCCCGCTTCCATCCGCACGCGCGCCGCGTCGACGCGCGCGTCGGAGAGCTCCTCGACCACGTGCACGACCACGAGCTCCGCGTCGAACGCGCTCGCCATCGCCCCGGCCACGCGGAGCGAGTCGCGCGCCGTGTCGCTGAAATTCGTCGGGCAGACGATGCGGCCGATCGGCATCGGTCCCTGCGGCGGCAACATGCAATGCCGGCTCACCGTCAGCACCGGGCATTTCACTTCGTGGAGGACGCCCTCGGCGACGGAACCGAGCAGCGCCCGCCGCCAGCCGTGATGCCCGTGCGTTCCGATGACGAGCAGGTCCGCCTTCTTCTCCTCCGCGGCGCGCGCGATCGTGGCGGCAGGCGGCCCGACCGTTACGAAGACTTCGTACGGAAGTCCCCGCAGGATCGGATCGACATGCTCCTCCACCTCGACCCGCAGGCGCGCCGCGTGCTCGGGCGTCGACGCGTAGACGAGCGCCGGGATGTCGCCGAAGACTTCGACCGGATACGCGATCGGGTCGGAGTACATCACCGTCAGCTTCGTCCGGAACCGGTCCGCCAGCATGCGCGCGTAGCGCAGCGCGGCGATGTTCGATTCGCTCAGGTCGGTCGCGGCGAGAAGGCGCTTGGGCTGAAAGGCGTCGTTCATGGCGTCCTCCACGGCCATCCTGTTTACGCCGGCGGAATCGCGGAAGGAAGGCAGGCGCTCACATCACCGGCGTGACGGCGAGCATGCGCACGCGCGCCGCACGAGGCCGCGGAGCGTGACGGCGCATCCATCGGCGTCGCCCGCGCCGGCCTACTCTCGTGACGTGCTCGCGCTCCTGGCCGCGGTGTCGCTGGCTTCGACGCTCGCGTCGGAGCCGATCGCCGTGGCCGGCGAGCGGATCTGCGCGGCCGCGGCCGTCCGCACGTTTTACGCGCGGCGCAGCTACGCGCCGGCGTGGACGAGCGCCGACCTCGCCGCGCTGCTGCGCGCGATCGACGGCGCGCGCGACGACGGCCTCGATCCCGCCCTCTACCACCGCGCCGCGCTCGCCGGCGCGCTGACGCCGGAGAACGCCGACCTCCTCGCCACCGACGCCTTTTGCCTGCTCGCCGCGCACCTGCAGCAGGGGCGCGTCGAGCCGGAGCTGCTCCTGCCGGCGTGGTGCCGCGAGCCCGACATCGACGCCGCCGCGGTCTTGCAATCGGCGCTCGACGCGCACGCCGTCGACGTCGCGCTGCAGCGCCTCGCGCCGCGGCACGACGCGTATCGAAAACTGAAGGAGGCGCTCGCGGAGTACCGGCGCATCGAGCGCGCCGGCGGCTGGGCCGCGCTGCCGCAAGGCCCGCCGCTGCGCCTCGGCGACCGCAACGAGCGCGTCGCCGCGCTCCGCCGGCGTCTCGATCTTCCGCCGTCCGACTTCTTCGACGACGCGCTCGACCGCGCCGTGTGCGACTTCCAGTCGCACCATGGGCTCGATGCCGACGGCGTCGCCGGCGCGGCCACGCGGCGCGAGCTCGACGTGCCGGTCGCGGCGCGCATCGAGCAGCTCGCCGTCAACCTCGAGCGCTGGCGCTGGATGCCCGACACCCTCGGCGCGAGCTACGTCGTCGTCAACATCGCCGCCTTCCGGCTGCAGGCCTTCGAGAACGGCCGGGCCGTGCTGTCGATGAAGACCGTCGTCGGCAAGGAGCTCACCAGGACGCCGTTCTTCGCCGCGCGCATCATCGACGTCGTCATCAACCCGCCGTGGAACGTGCCGGAGAGCATCGCCGCCAAGGAGCTCTGGCCGAAGCAGCGCCGCGACCGCGGCTTCTTCGCCCGCGAGCACCTCGAGGTCACGCGCGACGGCCGCCTCCGGCAGACGCCCGGCCCGTGGAACTCCCTCGGCCGCCTCAAGTTCAACATGCCGAACCGCCACGACGTGTATCTGCACGACACGCCGGCGAAGTCGCTCTTCGATCTCTCCGCGCGCGCCTTCAGCCACGGCTGCATCCGCGTCGAGCGGCCGCTCGACCTCGCCGCGTGGCTGCTGCGCGCGCAGCCGGAGTGGACGATCGAGGCGCTGCAGGCGGCCATCGTCGCCGGCGGCGAGCGGAGCATCGTCCTCCCCGCCAGCGAGCCGGTGTACGTCCTCTACTGGACCGCATCGGCGGGCGACGACGGCCGCGTCGCGTTCCAGCGCGACGTCTACGGCCGCGATGCCGCGCTTGCGCGGGCGCTCCGCCGGTGAGCGCGGCCACCTGCGCACGGTGACCGCGGGACTGTCCGCCACGCTCGCCGCGGCGTACGTTCGTTCCGCGAAAGGAGGTCCCATGTCGAAAATCGCGAACAGCCAGTTGCAGCACGAGGTTTTGGCGGAGCTCGAGTTCGACCCGAGCGTCGACGCCACGAAACTCGGCGTGACCGCCGAAGACGGCGTGATCACGCTCAGCGGCCACGTGCCCACCTTCTCCGACAAATGGAATGCCGAGCGCATCGTGAAGCGCGTGCACGGCGTGCGCGCCGTGGCCAACGAGATCGACGTCCGCCTGGCGGCGACGGAGACGCTCGACGACGCCGCCATCGCGCGCTCGGCGGCGAACGCGTTGAACTGGAACGCCACCGTGCCGCGCGAGAAGATCACCGCCGGCGTCACGAACGCCTGGATCACGCTCGACGGCACCGTGGAGTGGCAGTTCCAGAAGAAGGCCGCCGAGGATGCCGTGCGCGTGCTGGCCGGGGTGCGCGGCGTGTCGAACAACGTCGCCGTCGTGCCGAAGGCGCTCGCCAGCGACGTGAAGACGAAGATCGAGGCGGCGCTGAAGCGCAACGCCGAGCTCGAGGCGCACAAGATCAGCGTGAACGCCGCCGGCGGCACCGTCACGCTCACCGGCGACGTCCGCTCCTGGATCGAGCGCGAAGACGCCGTCAACGCCGCCTGGTCCGCGGCCGGCGTGAAGAACGTGCTCGACGAGATCCGCGTCCGCGCCTGAAGGAGGAAGCCATGTACGTCACCGAGATCATGACCCCGGCACCCATCGTCTGCACGCCGGACGACACGGCCGATTACGCCGCCAAGCTGATGCTCAATCACAACGTCGGCGAGCTCCCCGTCTGCGACGGCGCGAAGGTGATCGGCGTCGTCACCGACCGCGACATCACCGTGCGCGGCACCGCCACCGGGAAGAACCCCGGCGACCTCGAGGTGCGCGCGCTGATGACGCAGCCGGTCTACACCGCCGGCGAGTTCGACCCCGTCGAGCGCGCCGCCGGCGTGATGGAGCGCAAGCACCTGCGGCGCCTCCCCGTCGTCGACCGCAACGGCCGCCTGGTCGGGATCCTCAGCCAGACCGATCTCACCCGCGAGGGGGTGATCAAGCGGCAGCACTTCATGGCGTAACCGGAGGTGTCTCATGCGCCGATTCGAGTTCGCACTGCTCCTGGTCCTCGGACTCACCGCCTGCGTGGCCGTCATCGATCTGCCCGGGCCGCACCACGAGCCGTTCGTGCAGCTCGTGCAGATCCGCTCCGATTGGCGTGAGCCGTTGTACGGCCCGCTCACCATCACGTACGAGCTGACGATCTTCAATCCGTCCGACCGCACGCTGTTCGTGCGCGCCGTCGACCTTCATTCGAGCGGCGCCGGGATCTATCAGGTCGCCGCGCAGACGCGGCGGCTGAATCTCGCCGTCGCGCCGCACGAGAACGCCGCGGTGCGCGTGCGCGTCTCCGCGTGGGGCACGGGCGGCCAGGCGTCGGCGTTCGAGCCGGTGACGATTCACGGCCTGCTGCGCTACGGCCGCGGGCAATCGCTGGCGTTCGAAGCGATGCCATGACGCGCGAGATCGAGGCGGTCGCCGCGGCCGACGAGGAAGCGCGCTCGCGCGTGAGCCTCGCGGAGGCGCGGCGCGAGCGCGAGCTGGCCGCGGCGCGCGCGGCGCGCGACGCCGAGGTCCGGGCCCGGCGCGACGCCGCGCAGCAGGCGCTCGACCGCGAACTTCGCGCGATCGCCGACGACGGCGAGCGGCGCGGCGCCGCGATCAAGTCGCAGCAGGCCTCGTTCCTCGCCGCGCTCGCCGCCGCCGGCGAGGCGAAGTTCGGCGAGGCGGTGGCGGCGTACGCGCGCATCGTCGGAGGCGTGACGTGACAGCAAAGGCGCCCCGCGCCTACGCGCACGCCCGCATCCTCGCGCGCAAGGCGCAGCTCCTCGGCGCGCGCGAGGGCGCGCTGCTGCTCGCTGCGGCCGACCCGCCGGCCGCGCTGGCCGCGTTCGGCGGCGATCCATTCGAGAAGCTGCTGCGGATTTACGAGCTGGCCATCCGCACCTACCGCGCGCCGATCTTCCGCGCGCTCCTCGGACTGCACGAGATCGAGAACGTGAAGCTCCTCTGGCGCGCCGCCGCGAACGACCGCGGCCACGCCGCGGTCCAGCGGCTCTGGCTGCCGCTCGGCGCGCTCGCCACGGTGGAGATGCCGCGCGACGTCCTCTCGCCGCGCGGTGTCGCCGAGCACCTCGCGGCGACGCCGTACGGCGCGATCGCGAAGAGCGTCCTCCGCTCCGGCGCCGGCGACGCGGCCTTCGACCGCTGGGCGCGCCAGCGCGTGCTCGACGAGGCCAAGCGGCTGCCGAAGGCGGAGGCGCTCACGCGCGAGATGATCGAGTCGGGACGCGTCCACCGCCGCGCCTTCATCGGCACCCCTTTCCTTCTCGCGCCCGCCGTCGCCGTCGTCCTTCTCGCGGAGGCGGAAGTGCGGGCGGTGCGCGCCATCTTCGAGCGCGGCAGCGACGCGTCGCTCGACGACGCCGTGATGCGCGTCGTCGCGCAGTCGCAGATGGGCGGCGCGTGATGCTCCGTCCCGTTCCGATGGCGCACTTCCGCGCGCAGGTGCCGAACCGCGACGCCGCGGCGGCCACGCGCGCGATCGCCTCGGAGGGGATGCTCCACCTCGTCGACGTCGCGCACGGCCGCGCGCCGTACGATGCCGCGCCGCCCGGCGTGCGCGAGCTCTACGCCGCGTTTCGCGATCTGCTGCAGCGCGTGCGCGCCGCCGCCGGCAGCCTCGGCGTCGTGCCCGCCGACTTGAACGGCGGCCTCGGCGAGGAGGCCGCGAGCGACTTCGCGGCCGAGCGCGACCGCATCGTCCTCGAGCTCGAACCGCTGGAGAAGCGCGTCCAGGCGCTGGCCCGCGAGCGCGGCGCCGCGCACGACCGCGTGGCCGCCGCGCGCGAGGCGCTGGAAAATCAGGAACGCACCGCGCGCGCGTCGCTCGACGTCGCGCGCCTCCGGCAGCTCCGCTTCACCGCGCTGCGCCTCGGCATCGCCGCGCCCGAGGCGCTGCCGGCGATCTCTGCCTCGCTCTCGCCCGTCTCGCACGTCGTCGTACCGCTCGAAGAAACGGCGGACGGCGTCTTCTTCGCCGCCGCGGTGCCGATGACGGCGCGCGCGCGGCTCGACGAGGCGCTGCAGCTCGCCGTCGCGCAGCCGGTCGCGCTCGAGGCGAAGGACCTCGATCTGGCCGCCGCGGAGCGCGCCGAGGCCGTGGCGGAGCGCGCCGTCGAAGAGGAGCGGACGAAGAGCGCCGAGCTTCTGCGCGACCTCGCACGGCGCGCCGAGATCGGCACGCTCCTACTGCAGGCGCAGACGTACTTCGCCGCCGCGGGGCGCTTCGTCGTCATCTCCGGCTGGGTGCCGGAAGCGGGAGCGGAGCGGCTGCGCCGTCGTGTCGCCGCCGCCACGGAGGGACGCGCCATCGTCGAAGTCGAGCCGGCCGCAAACGTCGCCGCGTTCGGCGAGGCGGCGCTGCGCGTGCCGATCCTCCATCGCAATCCGCTGCTGCTGCGGCCGTTCCAGAAACTCGTCGACATGTACGGCACGCCGTCGTACGCCGAGGTCGAGCCGACGGCGTTCTTCGCCATCGCGTTCCTGGCCATGTTCGGGCTGATGTTCGGCGACGTCGGGCACGGCGCGGTGCTGTTCGCGGCCGGATGGCTGCTCTTCCGCTACCTGCCGCGCTTCCTCGACTACGGCATCCTCTTGATGGAAGCGGGAACGGCGTCGGCGTTCTTCGGCGTGCTGTACGGATCGCTGTTTGGAATCCGGACGCTCTTCCCGGCGCTGTGGCTCGAGCCGCTCGACAACCTGCCGCGATTCATGATGATCGCGGCCGGTTTCGGCGTCGTCGTGGTCACGACGGGGCTGATTTTGAACGTGTTCAATTCGTGGCGCTCGGGGGACCTTCGCGCCGCGCTGACCGGCCCGCGCGGCGTCGCCGGCGCGCTGCTCTACTGGATCGCCCTGGTCCTGCTCGTGCGGGGCTTCCTCCCCTCGCGCGTGCGGATTCCGGGCGGCGTGATCGTCGCGCTCGTCGCCGCGGTGGTGGTGCTGATCGCCGTCACGCCGTTCGTCGTTCGGGCGTTGCCACGGCGCCCCTCGCCCGCCGTCCGCGCCACGCCGCTCGGCCTCCGCGCGCTCGAATCATCCGTCGAGCTGGTCGACACCCTCTTCTCCTTCTTCGCGAACACCATCTCCTTCGTCCGCATCGCCGCCTTCGCCGCGGTGCACTGCGGCGTCTTCATCGCCGTCTTCGCGCTCGCCGAGACGATGGCCGCGCTGCCGCTGGGCGGCCTCTGGTCGGGGCTCGTCTACGTCGCCGGCAACGCCGTCGTCATCCTGCTCGAGGGGCTCACCGTTTCGGTGCAGGTCCTCCGCCTCGAGTACTACGAATTCTTCGGGAAGTTCTTCCGCGGCGGCGGGGAGCCGTACGCGCCGCTGAGCCTTCCGGTCAGGAGCGTCCGCCATGCTTAACGTTCTCGTCGTTGCCGCCGTGTCCCCCGAGGTCGTGAAGTGGGGCTTCATCGCGGCGGCGCTCGTGGCAGGCCTCGGCGCGCTCGGCGCCGCGTACGCCGTCGCCGTCGTCGGCGCGGCGGCGATGGGCGCGGTCGCGGAGAAGCCGGAGACCGCCGGGCGCGCGCTGATCTTCGTCGGCCTCGCGGAAGGGATCGCCATCTACGGCCTGATCATCGCCGTGATGATCCTGGGGCGGCTGGGATGATTCCGTTCGTCATCGGCACGCCGCACGACGTGGCCGGCTTCGCGCTCGCGGGCGCGGACGGCGCGCGCTGCGCGACGCGCGCCGAGGTCGAGGCGGCCATCGCTCCCGACCGCCTGCTGATCTTCTCCGCGGGCGCCGCGGCGCTGATCGCCGACCGCATCGCGGCGTGGCGGCGCGGCGGACAAGGACCGCTGTTCGTGGTGCTGGAGGAGTGATGCAGGCCCTCGGCAGCGTCGCCTCCGTGGTCGCCGCGATCCGCGAGGATGCCGCGGCCGAGGTCGAGCGGATCGAGGAGCTGACCGCCGCCGACGTCGCCGCCTTGAGTGTCATTCCGAGCGAAAGCGAGGAATCCCCTGCCGACCGGGAGCAGCGCATCGCCGCCGCCCACCGCGCCGTTTCCGAAAAACTCGCGCAACAGGAATGGGAGGGGCGCCGCGCCGTCATCGAGCAGCGCGAGGCGTGGATCGCGCGCGTCGTCGCGGCGGCGCAAGGGAAATGCGATCTCGAGGCGCTGAAACGCGAGGCGCTCGAACGAGTGCCGAACGCGACGATCGCAATCGCGCCGAACGGCGGCTGCATCGCGATGTCCGGCGACATCGCCTTCGACAACAGCCTCGCCGCCCGCGCGCAGCGGCTCGAGCCGGAGTGGCGGAATGCCCTGGCGGCGCTCTATGAGTAGCGCCGGCGTCTCGCCGGCCGGCCAGGCGGCGTCCCGCCGCCTCGCCGAGGTGGACGCCGGCGCCACGGTCACCGAGATCGCGGGCTGGGTCGTGCGGGCGCGCGTGCGCCGGCCGCTGTCGCTGCGCGAGACCGTCCTCGTCAACGGCCTCTTCGGCGAAGTCATCGCCCTCGAGCGCGACCTCGCCACGATCCAGGTCTACGAAGACACGACCGGCATCGCGCCGGGCGATCCGGTCGTCGCCACCGGCGAGCCGCTCACCATCGAGCTCGGTCCCGGCCTCCTCGGCGGGATCTTCGACGGCATCCAGCGCCCCCTCGACGCGCTCGCCGCCGCCGACGGCGACTTCATCGGCCGTGGCCGGCGCCTTCCCGCGCTCGACCGGATGAAGCTGTGGTGCTTCGAGCCGCTGGCCCAAGTCGGCGGCGACGTCCACGAAGGCGACGTTCTCGGACAGGTGCAGGAGACCCATGCGCTGCGGCATCCGATCGTCGTCCCGCCGAAAGTAAACGGCCGTTTACTTTCGCTCGCGCCGGCCGGCCCGCGCCGCGTCACCGACGTGGTCGCCCGCGTCGGCGAGCACGAGCTCACGCTGATGCAGCGCTGGCGCGCGCGCGTCCCCCGTCCGTTCCGCGAGCGCCTGCCGCTCGACGCGCCGCTGATCACCGGCCAGCGCGTCTTCGACACGTTCTTCCCGCTCGCCCGCGGTGCGGCCGCGGCGATGCCGGGCGGCTTCGGCACCGGCAAGACCGTCACCCAGCATCAGCTCTGTCGCTGGGCCGAGGCCAGCGTGATCATCTTCGTCGGCTGCGGCGAGCGCGGGAACGAGATCACGCAGCTCGTGCGCGACCTGCCGCGCCTGGTCGATCCGCGCACGCATCGCTTTCTGGCCGAGCGGAGCATCCTCATCGCCAACACGTCGAACATGCCGGTGTCGGCGCGCGAGGCCTCGCTCTTCACCGGCGCGACGCTCGGCGAGTACTACCGCGACCTCGGCTACGACGTGCTGCTGCTGGCCGACTCGATCTCGCGCTGGGCCGAGGCGCTGCGCGAGATCTCCGGCCGCCTCGGCGAGATGCCGGCCGAAGAGGGTTATCCGCCGTACCTTTCGAGCGCGCTGGCGGCGTTCTACGAGCGCGCCGGCAACGTGACGACGCTGTCGGGCACGCGCGGATCGCTCACCGTGATCACCGCCATCTCCCCGCCCGCCGGCGACGTCACCGAGCCGGTCACGCGTCACGCCCAGCGCTTCGTCCGCGCCTTCTGGACGCTCGACCGCCAGCTGGCCGCGGCGCGCGCCTTTCCCGCCGTGAGCACGCGCAACTCGTACAGCGACGTCCCCGCCGGCGTGAGCCGGTGGTGGAGCGAGCGCGTCGGACCGCAGTGGCCCGCGCTGCGGACGGAGGCGATGGCGTTCCTCGAGGAGGCGGCGCGCAGCGAGGAGACGGCGCGCCTCGTCGGCACCGAGTCGCTGCCGGAACGCGACCGTTTTGTTCTTCGCCTCGCTGACGAATTCCAAGCGCGCTTCCTGCAGCAGAACGCGTACGACGAAGCCGACGCGAACTGTCCGCCGGAGCGGCAGGTCGAGCTGTTGGAGGAACTGATGCAGAAGCTCCGCGGAGCGCCGGCGTCCTCGCCGACCGGCCCGGCGGCGTCCTCGCCGCCGAGGAGTGCGCCATGACCTCGTGGACGCGGGACGCGTCCGCGCCAGCCGGCGAGACGCCGGCGCTCCGAGCCTATGCCGGCCTCGAACGGCAAGGCCTCGCCGAGTTGCGCGGGCCGCTCGCCTTCGTCGAGGGCGTGGCCGGCATCGCCTTTCACGATCACGTCGACCTCATCGGCTCCGACGGCGTCACGCGCGCCGGCCGCGTCCTGGCCACGACCGAGCGCGGCGCGGTCATCGAAGTCTTCGCCAGCACGGACGGCCTGCAGCTGGCGCGCTCGCGCCTCGCCTTCCGCGGCGGCGCGCTGCAGTTCGGCGTCGGCCCGGAGCTCCTCGGCCGCGTCTTCGACGGGCTCGGACGCCCGCGCGACGGCCTGCCGCCGCCCGCCTGCGCCGAGCGCCGCGCCGTCGACGGCATGCCCATCAACCCTTGCCGCCGCGAATATCCGCGCGACTTCCTGCAGACCGGCATCTCCGCGATCGACGCCCTGAACAGCGTCGTCCTCGGCCAGAAGATACCCATCTTCACCGAGTCCGGCCTCGGCCACGACGAGCTGGCCATGCAGATCATCCGGCAGGCCCGCGCGCCGGGCGTGGAGAAGTTCGCCATCGTCTTCGCCGCCCTCGGACTGCCGCGCGACACCGCCGACCGCTATCTCGACGACTTCCGCGGCAGCGGCGCGCGCGGCCATCTCATCGCCTTCCTCAACCTCGCCGGCGATGCGACGGCCGAGCGTTTGCTCACGCCGCGCCTCGCGCTCACCGCGGCGGAGTACCTCGCCTTCGACGCCGGCTACCACGTGCTCGTCGTGCTGCACGACATCACGAACTACGGCGAGGCGCTGCGGGAGATCGCCGCCGCGCGCGGCGAGATGCCGAGCCGCAAGGGCTATCCCGGCTATCTCTACAGCGATCTCGCGTCGCTCTTCGAGCGCGCCGGGCGGATCGAGGGGCGTCCCGGCTCGCTGACGCAGATCCCGGTCGTGACGCTCCCCTCGGGCGATCTGTCGCATCCGATTCCCGACCTCACCGGTTACGTGACCGAGGGGCAGATCGTGCTCGACCGCGAGCTCGCCCGGCGCGGCATCACGCCGCCGATCGCCATCCTCACGTCGCTGTCGCGGCTGATGTCGGACGGCATCGGCGAGGGGCGGACACGCGGCGACCACCGCGACATCGCCCGCCGGCTCTACGCCGCCGTCGCGCGCGTGGAGCGCGCCCGCGGGCTCGCCGCGATCATCGGCGCCGACGAGCTGACCGAGGAGGAGCGGACGTACCTCCGCTTCGGCGAGCGCTACGAGCGCGAGCTCCTGAGCCAGCGCGGCGACGAGGAGCGCTCGATCGGCGAGACGCTCGACCGCGCCCTGCGCGTGCTGGGCGAGCTGCGGCCATGATCGCCGGCGCCGTACGCTCCCGCCTCTTCGAGCTCCGCCGCGACCGCGCCGCCGCGCAGCGCAGCGCGGAATTGCTGGAGCGCAAGCGCGAGGTGCTGCTGCGCGAGCTGCTGCGCCGCGCGCGCCGGCAGGCAGCACTGCGGAGCGAAGCGGCGGCCGCGACGCGCGACGCGCGGCACGAGCTCGGCGTGGCCCGCGTCGAGCTGGGGCTGCGAGCGATCGAGTCGGCCGCGCTCGCGCAGCCGCCGGCGCTCGCGCTCGCGCTGACGAGCGCGTCGGTCATGGGCGTGCGCCTGCCGCGCCTGTCGATGACGCAGGCGCCATTTCGTCTTTCGGTGGAGGACAGGCACTCATGCCTGTCCCCCGCCGCCGAAGCCTTCGCGCAACTCCTGGCGCTTCTCGCGAAGCTCGCCGAGGAAGAGGCGTCGCTGGCGCGCCTGCGCGTGGCCCTGCGCAAAGTGACGAAGCTCTCCGGCGCGCTGCACAACGTCGTCCTCCCCCGCATCGAGCGCGAGATCCGCGAAGTCGTCGAGGAGATCGAGGAAGAGGAGCGCGACGAGGGCGTGCGGCGGGGCCGGTGGCGAGAGCGCGCACGTTAGCCGGGTACCCGATGCACGCGCGAGATCGCGCTCACACGAGCCGATGCCGCAGGACTTCGTCCATGTTGCGGGCGAAGTCGACGACGATCACCGCGACCTACTCCGGACAGCAGGGACCGGAGTCCTGGCAGTCCAGCGTCGTCATCCCCTGGATGTATCGCGTATCGCCTTCGCAATACTGGTTGCCGTCGCAATCGATGTCGCAGAAGCCGTCGAGCGACCAATAGCAGTCGCCGATTCCCCCGCCACCGATGCAGTGAAGCTGGTAGTAATCGCAGTGCCACGTGTGCGGGAACACGCCACCGTTGCACGCCTTGAGGGATTGCTGCCGGGTCGGTGTCATGAAGAAGAACAGCGACACTGCCAGCAACGTGATGGGCCAGCGGAAAGATCTCATGGTGCGCTCCTTCTCTAATGGTGGATGGGCGGCCATCATACCTTCTTCGTTTAGGAGTGGGCCTTCTCATCTCATGCGTTCGCCTGCGCACCGGCGGCGCGGGGGGAAAAGGCGGCGCGGCGGCGGCGGGAGCCGCCGGCCGCGCCTGGTGAACAGCTCTCATGACTGCAGGCGGATCCCCGCGGCCTCGATCTTCTGATACACCCACTCGGGCAGCAGGAGGTCGAGCTTGTCCTTGCGGCAATTCGAGTGACAGACGATCGTCGCCACCTGGAAACAGCGCGGGAAGTCGTACGTGGTCGAGGGGAAGTAGAACACCGGCTCGATGCCGTTGCGGCGGCAGATGTCCAGCGTCAGCTCGAGCGCGGCGTCGACCTGGGCCTCGTCGAGCTCGGCGAAGTGGCTGTGCTCGCGCCACTCGGCCGCGAAGTGAAAGCCGGTGTAGATCGTGCCGGGCGTGTTGAAGCCGAAGGCATGGAGGCGGTCGCCGTCGAGCGTGAGCGGCCCTTCGTTGGCGAGCTCGATCGCGACTGACGAGCGATCGTAGCGGCCCTTCGTGCCGGGCAGGCCGAGGTGGAAGATCCAGCCGGTGTCGTCGAAGGTCTTGTAAATCGTGCCGTCGCGATCGACGAGATACGGCGCGCCGATGCGGCGGGCGTCGAGATTCCAGGCGTCGATCGACGTCGTTGCGCGGCCTGGCCGGCCGGATGCGGGCGAACAACGGGTGCGGCCTTCCGTGGCATGCCAAACGACGTACTGCTTCTTCGTTGCTTCTTCGTACCACTGGCCGCGTTTGAGCGGATAGTCGGTGATGTTCATGATGTCTCTCCGAAGTGGCGGAGAGCGCGCGCGGCGCGCCCCGCCGGGTTTTACAGATCCTTCCCCGCTTTGAAGTCGGGGTCGGTCTCGGGCGACGACGCGACGGCATCGAGCGTGCCGACGAACAGGCCGAGCGCGACGCGCCACGGCTGCGGCAGGAGCGGCAGCGCGGCGACGGCGGTGAGCAGCGGCTCGAGGGTGACGTAGAGCTTCGCGAGCCGCTGGAGCTGGGCGTTGAACGTGTCGGCGATGGCGAATTGCCCGCTGAATTCGTCGAAGTCGAGGGACCGGATCGATTGGTTGATCGTTGCGTACGCCGTGGTTGCGGCGATGTCTTTGAATTGCGTGTTGATGGCCATGACAATTTCTCCTTTGAAGTGCGGGGGCCCGCTCGCGCGAGCCCCCGCGGTGTTACGTGACCGCTACCACTGCGAGTGAGGACGACGGCGACGGCGGCGGCGGCGCGGCGTTGCGTCGTTGCGGACGCCGGCGGGACGCGGCCGGTAGGGGATCGTCTCCACGACCGTGGTTCGCGGGTGAGACTGCGCCGTGAGGACGGAGAAAAAGCGCCCCGTCGTCGCGTCGCGGCCGATTTCGAGCATTAGCACCCAGGTCAGCATGGCCGTGACTCCATCGCCACCTTCGGCGCGACCGGCAGCGTGTTCGCGGACGGATCGCCGAGGGTGAACTCGTCGAGGACGACGATGAAGAGGCACAGCGCTTCGCGCCACTTCGGCGGGATGATGGAGAGGGTGCTGAGCGTGGTGAGCAGCGGCTTGATGGAGCCGTACACCTTGACGAGCCGCTGCGTGCGGCCGGCCTGCGTGTCCGGGTTGGCGGTGTTTTCCATGTCGCCGGTGCCGAGCGAGTCGACGGCGCCGCTGATCGCGGCGTGCGTCTTCGTCGCTTTCTGGTGTTCCATGTCGTTGTAGTTGGTACTCATGGGAGTTCTCCTTTCGAGAAATCGATCGGTGGTGGTTGTGAGGTTGGGAGAGGTCAGCGAGCCCGCCAGCGGCGCCACTTGCGCAGCGGGCGGTGCACGGCGGGGCGATCGGCCGGCCGCGCGTGCGGCAGGCTCGGCGCGCCGAACACCGGCGTCTTGAGGCCGACGGACGACCAGGCATCGGCGAGGATCCGCTGAACGCGGCCGCCGTTGCCGTACAGCTCACCGGCGATGTCGACCGTCGCGCGCGCGAAGTCGTTGAAGTCGGCATTCGACGTGAGGCGCTCCATCAGCGTCGCGTACCAGATGCGCCCCAGCACTTCCCACGAGTTTCCGCCGAGCGAAATGGCCGCAAGGTAGAAAGCGTGGTTCAGGATGCCGGAGTTGATGTGGACGCCGCCGTTGTCGTCGTTGGTCTCGACGTAGCCGCGCATGTGGGCGGGCTGGGGGTCGTGGCCGAGAACGGGGTCGTCGTAGGCAGTGCCGGGTGCGGCCATCGACCGCACGGCCTTGCCTTTGACGGAGGCGGTGAACAGCTCGGCGCCGATGAGCCAGTCGGACTCCCTCGAGGACTGGCCGAGCGTGAATTGCTTGACCATGATCCCGAAGGCGTCGGAGATGTGCTCGTTCAGAGCGCCGGTTTGACCGGAGTAAGCCAGGGCCGCGGCGTACTGCGTGACGCCGTGCGTGAGCTCGTGACCGATCACGTCGAGCGAAGCGGTGAAGCGGCGGAACAGCCGCCCGTCGCCGTCGCCGTAGACCATCTGGCGGCCGTTCCACATGGCGTTGTCGAAACGTACGGAGTAATGCACCGTCGAGTCGAGACGCATGCCGCGGCCGTCGATGGAGATGCGTTTGAAGACCTGCGCGTAGAAGTCGAACGTCGCGCCGGAGCCGTCGTAGGCTTCGGTGACCTCCACGTCGGAGCTGCGGGACTTGTGCTCGCTCATCGTGAGCCTGCCCGGCAGGCGGCGGCCGTGTTGGGCGTCGTAGACGTTGCAGCGCTTCTTGGGGGTGAGGGCCTCGCTCTCGACGACGGGCTCGATGGCGGGGACGAACGTTTGGGCACGCTCGGTGGCCAGCTCGCGCATCTGCTCGAGAGTGGTGCGGGCATCGTCGCCCGAGTCGCCCTTGTGCTGCGCGACACGGTCGAGGATGTGCGGCGGGATGACGCCGCAGGAGTGGTGAGGTATGGTTCTCATGACACGATGGCTCCTTTGTTTGGCGACAGGGGGTTCGAGTGTCAGGACCGGGCCGCGTTCCAGCGCGGCCCGGTACCCTAAGACGTTTTCCCCTCCTCCAGAGCCGGCGTGATGATCGGACCGGGCGACGGCTTGGCCGCGGCGACCGGAGTCTTGGGGCGGCCGCGCCGGCCGAGATCACGTTTGAGATTTGCGACGATGGAGGCGAGGCCGGCGCTGCCGGGATCGCGGGCCACGCCCTTGGCGATCGAGTAGATCTGCAGGGCGTCGGCGGCGAGGCTGGCTTTGCGCGAGGACATCGTGAACTTCAAGCTGGCTGCGAACGCCGTCACCTTGTCCTGCACGGGGCGAAACGCTTCGATGAACTGGAGCGTGTCGCGCGCGGCGGCGACGTCGAGCTTGTTGACGCTCTGGAGCTCGGGCACCTGCTCGACGGCGGCGATGGCCGTGGCGAGGAACTCGGTCGGAACGTTGAGGTGGGAGCGGACGAAGTTCGCCGTGGCGACGTGCGTGGACTCCAGCTTCGGGATGATCGCTGAGATGTCGTCGAGCGCCTTGGAGAACTGGTCGGCGAGCTGCTGGTAATGGGTGATGGTCGGCGACGGCGTACCGGCCGGGTCGGGCGGGGTACCGTCAACCGCGACTGCGGGACGATTCGGATTGGTGGACATTGCGTCCTCCTTTCCACCGCGTCCGTCGCGCGACGCGCGCTCCGGTGCGGTGTTCTCTGGTTATCCGCCCCCACTCAGGCCCGAGCGTGGCGGACATTGATTCGGACCGAACGTGGGAGAAGGTACGCTCGACTTTAGGGTTCGCGCTGTCACTGATTTGTGGCGAGGAAGCGGCCTTCATCCCCCGCGTTGAGCCGTAAGAACTTAGATACGCTGTATTTAGCTCCGGCGCGGTGGAACTAACCGGGGTCTCGTAACAATTTGCTGTAGTGAATCTCTATTTTCTTGCAAGTCATTGTTGGGACTGAGTTAATGCGAAACGGCAATTACAAGCACGCGTGACGGATCGCACTGAGCGTGACGGCCGAACGTGCGGCGTTGGCACGACGACGCGGGCCGGCGCGGAGCGATTTTTTTACGAGCACCGGAGTCGAGAAGCGCGGCGGACGGCGGCGAATGTGCGCCGCCCATACGCGCGGCCGATCGCGCCAGGCGGACGCGAGCCCATGTCGCACGAAAGCGAGGGGCGATGGGATTCACTGTCTCCCAGGCGAGACTCATCCCATCCGGCATGGTTTAAAAGCGATCCGCGATGGGATTCGCTGTCCTCCAGGCGAGACGCAAGCGACGCGGCATGGCTTCAAAGCGACGCGCGATCGGATTCTCTGTCCTCCAGGCGAGACGCATGCGACGCCGGATGGCTTTTATCCCATGCGGCGACACGTGAATGCGATCGCCGATCGCATTAACGCGATCAGGCCCCGCATGCAAACGCCGGCGCGACAGCGGCGTCGGCGCGCGGCACGAGCGCAATCCGCGCCGCCGCGCGACGACGCGGACGAGCGACGGGCGCAGGGCCGTGAACGCGTGCGCGGAGCCGCGGGCTTGGGCAGCTCAGGTGCGGCGTGAGCGCGCCCGACGCGGCCGCCTGCACATGATTATCCGGCCACGTCGCGATTTCGAGCGCCGTCATCATCAATTAGTCTGCGTCAGCGAATAGATCGAACACGCGGCGCCCTTCGAGGCCGCTTGCCTCGCGCAAGATCATGACATGGTCGGGCTCGGTCACAAACCAGACCAGCGTGTTCCACGCCACGGAGGCGATGGTTTTCCGAAACGCCGGCGCGGCGCGATCGTGGTATGCCGTGACGAAGGCGATACGGTCGTCCGCGAAGAAGGGCACGAGCGCACGCAATGCCGCGCGGCGCTCTTCGGTGATCGGGCCGTCGTTAGCAACCACTTCGACGAAGATCAACAGTTCATTTCGCTCGACGGTGTCGAAGAGAACGACGTCCGGCAGCAGCTGTGACGTTGTGATCTCCAGGCCAATGCTCTTTGTCGTGGTCATATCAATATCGATGATCTTCTTTCGGCTCTCGCTCAACAAGAGAACGGTCGGGGAGTAAAGAAACCGCGGCGCGAACTCTTCGACGACGGCTTTCGTAATCACAGCGCTCGGGCCGGGCGCCAGTTGCCGAACACCACGGTCCGGAAGGGTGACTTCGACGTAGCCGGTGCCGGCTGCGACACGCCGGCGAACGAGCTCCAAGCGCGCAAGCACGTGCGCCGCTAGATGTGCTTTCTGCCACTTCGCCACGAGTTCTATGAATGTGTCCTCTGTGAGCTGCGGTTCGAAAAGTTGAGCAAAGTCGAATGCCAAAGCATATCGAGGCTTGCCGGACGTCGTAGGCACGTTGGCCCGTTCGACAACTGCGCCGGATCGACAGAATGCGCGAAGCGTCTCATCACGGATCGGCTCCCGCGAAGTATCGGCATACCAGGGTTGCCCTCTATGCGCGGCGCGCGGCTTCCAGCCTCCCAGGCCGTAGCCTCGGCGAGTCTCCTCGTCCGCCATCGCAGCCTGTTCATCACTCATGCGGTAAACCTGTTTCGGACCGATCCACACGCCGGCACCGTCGATTGCTCCGGCATACAGCATCGTGTAAATGACCTTGGCCGCGAGCTCGCGAATCAGGAAGCCGCGTTCGGCGGTGCCTTCCGGAAAAACTCGTTCCAGCCGCAGCCGAATCTCGTCGACCGGAATGAGCTCAGGGAGGTTCATTCATCACTCCCGCAGCCATACAGCGCAGCGACAAACCCTTCGATTTCATCGGCAGCTGGGCGCTCGCGGAGCAGGCCTTCCAATTGTTGAAGGCTTTCGAGCGCGGGAAGAGGCAGCGCCTCCAGCTCTGACGCGGAGACGGCCACACTGCCGCTGATGCAACGGAATACGCGGTCGACAATCTCAGTGTTCAAGAGAACCGCCAACGTTCGCGGAGCAATCGGACAACTGCCGTCGAGAGCGCGGATCATGTTCAAGTGATTCTCGATGACCACCGCTCCGAATCTGCGAATGAAGTTCGACGGAAGCTCAGCGGCGATGAGGCGCCGCCTTTGCTCGAGCGCAGTGGTTCGCTGCACGATTACGCAACCCGTTCGCGTCAACAGCCAACCTTGACGCGTGTATGGCTTGATGAAGGGAGCATGATTTCGTTTTTCGGATCGATATCTAAATGTACCGTCAGGCTGTACAGACTCCGCCCACACCACTGGAAACGTGCCCTCACCCGCCGCTTGCTTGAGCTGCGCTTTATGTCGATTCCAGACGAGTGGTCCGGTAGACACGCCATAGCCGTAATCGATCAATCGATGCGGCATTCGACGGAGCCTGTCGATGAGGCCAGTCTGGGAAACATCGCGCGGCGCAAGCCAAGGTTCGGTCGGTGGATCGGGTATCTCAAACGTGCCGACGACCGAGACCTGTGCCGTTTCCGGAGTCGTGACGGAGACGACGCTCACATGCGCAAGATGGGCGCGCTCGCCACGGCGGTACGTCGCGAGCAACGTCTCCTGCAAGACGTCCGAGAACACGCCCTTTCGGCTCTGGACGAAGTCAATGGCCGTCGGAGGAGCTTCGCGCGCGAGTATTGCCCGCAAATTTCGAAAATATTGGCCTCCGAGAAAGCCTGTCGGTGTAATGAATGCAACAATGCCGCCGTCACGGGTGCTCCGGATGGCGAGGTCTAGAAACAATGCGTAGGCGTTCGCGTGACCGTACAGACTGCGCGCATATTTGGAGCGGAGCTGGCTGGACAGCACCACGCGTCCGTACGGAGGGTTACCGATGACGAGATCTGCCTTCGGCGCCTGCGGCTCGATCTTCAATGCATCGCATATCGTGACGACGTTCGGCAGACGCTCCCGGGCGCGTCTGCACGTCTCCATCAGCATGGCCTCGAGCAGCACCTGTGACATCCAAGCGCTGAACGGGTCGATCTCGTATCCACGCAACCTGCCGGCGATGTGTTCAAGAATCGCTCGAGGCTTTTCTCCCTCGAAGGTTCCCGCAATGCGCTGAGCGACCGGGCCCAGGAAGGCACCGCCCCCGCATGCGGGATCGAGGACCGTCGCCGTGCGCCAATCGATACCGGACTGCTCCGCGAGGACGAGCAAACGCCGGACGAGCGCCGGGGGCGTGAAGAAGACGCCGAAGTCGCTGCGGCGTCTGGCCGGCAGCAACGACGTGTACAGCTCGCCGAGGAGATAACCGGCGCTCAAAGAGGGCTGCTTTGCTGCTGCAACGCCGATCGCATCAGCCATATCGACGATCCTGGTGCCGAGCGGCATCGCAGGAGCGTCATCGAAACGAGATACGATCGGCCATTGTTGCCTGTATGAATGCTGTGCCTGCTGCCAGTACGTCGCCACCGCGCGGTCCGCAATCGCGCAGGCGCGGAGATATGCCGTCTCTGAATCAACTTGCGCACCTGCACTGATACCCGCCTCGGCAATCAGAGCGGCGATGTCGGCGCGACCGGTGCCCCCACCCTTGGACGCCAACTGATAAACCTCTCCCTGCACTGCAGTTCCGATCTCTTGCGATACCGCTCCACGGATTTGATCGTCGCTTCGCATGTCGACTGCGACAGTGTAGCCGGTGAGATGCAGCGGTGTCGCGCAGCTGTGGCGCAGGACAACGACCGCCCATCCCTCACATTTAGCGCGGCATTCGGCATTTCTTCCGCGCCAGTTCCATCGTAAGCACGCGGATGGGCTGCAGCGTATCGGTACCCGCATCGAAAAGCTGCCGGGCAAGTGATCGGGATCGCCGACGGGGCTGCGAACAGCAGCGTAGCGCTACGTCGTGATCATCGCCTCCAGCGCGTACCGGTCGAGGAGCACGAGGCTGGAGCCCTTGACCTCGATCACGTTGCCGTGGCGAAGCTCGGTCAGGACGCGCGTCACGGTCTCGCGCGTGGAGCCGATCATCTGCGCGATCTGCTCGTGCGTGTAGAGGACGCGCAGGCGCGTGCCGCGCGGCGTGGGCGTGCCGTGCGCCGCCGCCCAATCGAGCAGCAGGTGCGCGAGCTTCTCCGTCGTCGTGTGCGCCAGGCCGAGGGAGCGGATCTCGCGCTGGGCGTCGTAATACTTCGCGCTCAGCTGTCGCACCGCGTTCAGACAGAGCTCCGCGTTCGTCTGGAGGAGGCGGAGGAAGTCGTTGCCCTTGACGAAGGTGAGCTGCGACGGATCGAGCGTCTCGGCGGAGACTTCGTACGGCTTGCCGTTGACGGTGGCGCTGACGCCGAGAATCTCGCCCGGCTCGGCGATGCGCAGAATCAGCGTTTTCCCTTCCGTCGACGAGGTCGTGACCTTCGCCCGTCCGCTGCAGAGGATGAACACTCCGCGCGGCATGTCGCCTTCGCTGAAGAGCACCGCGCCGGCGGGATAAATGGCCGCGAATTTGACGGCGTTCAGCGCCAGCCGCAAGTCGGGCGAGAGGTGGCAGAATGCGCCGGGCATGAGCGAGCAGGCGGTGCAGTCGTCGTGGACATCGTGTGCGTGAGCCGAGGCCATGCGGGCCTCCATTCGTCAACGTCACGAAGCGTAGAGATCGGGACGCCGTTCCGCGACCTGGTCCGTCACACGTGCGTGTGATGCGACGCGCGCTCCCGCGGCACGAGGCTCGCCGCGAACAGCAGCGACGCCACCGCGGCGACACGTAGCCGATGCGCACGCCCTCACCATGCGATCTCGCCGCAGTACGACAGCGTACCGAGGAGCACGCGCAGGATCGCGCTCACACGAGCCGATGCCGCAGCACGTCGTCGCGGCTGCGGGCGAAGTAGACGAGCAGCAACGAGCCGAACAGGAGCGCCCACTTCCACGGCTGGACGAGCGGCAGGTCCTGCGTGAGCACGATCTGCACGCCGTAGGCGATAGGAAGTCCGATCAGCACGATGCCGCCGATCCGGAAGAGCGTTTTGCGCATGGCAGCCTCCTTCTTCTGTGCCTACTCTCCGCCCATTCTGCCGGCCTGGCGAGGCGGCGGATCACGGCAGGCGTGTGCGTGGCGGCAGGGCGCGCGGGTGGCCGCGGTCACGCCTGGCCGCGCCGCCGCGGCGCATATTCGCGGCAGCGAATGGAGGAGCCATGTCGCACACGCAACTGCTCTTCCGCGACGCGGCGCGGGCGAAGCTGCCGGCCACGCGCGAGGAGCCGGAGCCGGGCGAAGCCGGCTGAGGAGAAACCGATGACTCACGATCAATTCGTAGGACGAGTTCAGCACCTGGCGGAGCTGCCGTCGCGCGGCGACGCCGAACGGATCATCCGGGCCACGCTGGAGACGCTCGCCGAACGGCTGCAGCCGCACGCCGCGGCACACGTCGCGGCGCAACTGCCGGCGGAGCTCGGCCGCCACCTTCTCCACGCCGACCGCTTCGAGCACCTCACGGTCGAGGAATTCACCGGACGGGTGGCGATGCGCGCAGGCTCGACCCTCGGCAAGGCGCTCTTCCACACGCATTGCGTGCTCGACGTGCTCTGCGCGGCGATCTCGCCCGGCGCCGTGCACCGCCTGCGCCTGCAACTGCCGGCCGAATACCAGGAACTGTTCGAAGCACACGCCTCGGCGTGAAGGAGTCCGCCATGGAAACGTTCCGCGTCACCCGCATCCTCGCGCCGACGGATTTGAGCGCCGCCAGTCTGCCCGCGCTGCGTTACGCCCGCCTCTTCGCCACCTGCTTCTCCGCGAAGCTGACGGTCATGTTCTCCGACCCGCCGATCTATGCCGGCGACTTCCCCGGGCCGGTGGCGGGCCTCGGACCGGAGCACGTCGAGAACCTCCGCACGGAGCTCGAGAAGCACGCCGGCGATGCCTTGGCCGGCTGCCCGTTCGACGTCGACGTCACCGTCGGCGATCCGATCCCGTCGATCCTGGCCGCGGCGAAGGAGACGAAGGCCGACCTCATCATCGTCGGCACGCACCTGCGCCAGGGCTGGCGCCGCGCGCTGATCGGCTCCGTGAGCGACGGCGTGCTGTACGGGAGCGAATGCCCCGTGCTGACGGTGGCCGGGCAGGACCATCTCCTCCGCGCCGCCGGATTCAAGAACGTGCTCTGCCCGGTGAACTTCACCGAGGTCGCGGCGGAGTCGATGCACGTCGCGGCGGGCGTGGCGGCGGCGTTCGGGGCGCACCTCACCGCCGTGCAGGTGGTGAACGCGGAAGATCCCATCGCCTTTGCCCGCGACGAGGAGCGCGTGCGGCGCTGGATCGCGCCGGAGCTGCAGGACAACTGCTCGTATCGCGAGCTGGTCGTCCGCGGCAGCGCGGCCGAGCGCGTGCTCGACTACGCTGACGACTTCCGCGCCGACCTGCTCGTCATCGGCGCGCAACACGAGAGGTTCCGCAACGCCACGGTGCTCGGCGCGACGACGGAACGCCTGATCCGCTTCGCCTCATCCCCCGTGCTTGTCGTGCCGCGCCACGCGGCGCGGCGGCAGTCCGCGCTCTTCAACGATGCGGAGCTGCTGGTAGCGGCGGGACGCTGAAGCAGAAGTAGAAGGAGGTCTGTGTGAGGACCGTGCTCTTGCTCGTTTCATTGTTCGTCGCGTCCGCCGCGTCCGCGGAGCCGCTGCGGCTGACCGTCTCGACGGATTGGCTGCAGGCGCACGGGCGCGACGGCGGCGTGACCGTCGTCGAAGTCGGCGACCGTGCTTCGTACGAGAAGGAGCACATCCCCGGCGCGCGGTTCCTGGCGCTGGCCGACATCGCCGTGACGCGCAACGGCCTGCCGAACGAGCTCCCCGAGGTCGCGATGCTGGAGGCGGCGTTCGGCGCGGCCGGGATTCCGGACCGCGGCCGCATCGTCCTCTACGCCCGCGACACGATCGCCGCCGCGCGCGCCTACTTCACGTTCGACTACCTCGGCTGCGCGTTCGACGCCGTGCTGCTCGACGGCGGCTTCGCGAAGTGGGCGGCGGAAGGCCGGCCGCTGGAGCGCGGCGCGCCGCGCGCGAAGCCGGCGCCGTTCGCGGCGTGCCCGCACCCGGACATCGTCGTCCGTCTCGGCGTCATGCGCCGCCTCACCGGCATCGCCCGCGGCTACCACGCCGCGCTGGCGATCGTCGACGCGCGGCCGGTCGAGCAGTTCGACGCCGGCCACATCGCCGCCGCGGTGAGCGTGCCGTGGGACCAGAACCTCACCGGCGGCATGACGCCGACGTTCCGCGATGCGAACGACCTGCGCGCGCTCTACCGGGCCGCCGAGGTGAGCGACGACGCCGCGCTGGTCGTCTACTGCCGCAGCGGAATGCAGGCCGCCGTCGACTACTTCGTCCTCCGCGCCCTCGGCCGCGACGTCTACCTCTACGACGGCGGCTACGCCGAATGGAGCACCGCCGCGAACGCGATCGTCGAGCGGACGTTGCCGCCGTCGTAAAGCGCGGTTACCGCAAATACTTCGCGAACCAGCCGGCGGCCAGCGAGGCGGCCCGCTCGAGCGTCCCGGGCTCGTCGAAGAGGTGCGTGGCACCCGGCACGATCTCCAACTGCTTGATGCCGTTCAATTGCCGCAGCGCTTTCTCGTTCAGCTCCAACACGGCCGGATCGTTGCCGCCGACGATGAACAGCGCCGCCGACGTCACGGCCTCGATGTGCGTCGCGAGGTCGGGGCGGCCGCCGCGCGAGACGACCGCGCGCACCACCTCCGGCCGCGCCGCCGCGGCGTCGAGCGCGGCCGCGGCGCCGGTGCTGGCGGCGAACAGGCCGACCGGCAGCGTCCCGATCAGGTCGTAGCTGACGAGCCAGTCGATCAGATGGACGACCCGCCCGGTCAGCAGCGGAATGTCGAGGCGCAGCGACGTCGTCTGGGCGTCGAGCCGCTCCTCGACCGGCGTGAGCAGATCGACCAGCACGGTGGCGAACTGCGCGGCGTTCAGCGCCGCGGCGACGAGGCGGTTCCGCGGGCTGCGGCGGCTGCTGCCGCTGCCGTGCACGAAGAGGACGGTTCCCTTCGCGCCGGGCGGCGTGGCCACGTCGGCGTGCAGCCAGATGCGATGGCCGGCGGGAACGCGGATGGTGAGGCTCGGGACGGCGACGGTTTCAGTGACCATGATGCCTCCTTCTCCGCTCCAGCTTCCGCCGCACCCGCCGCCGCGGCTATGACGGCCACCGCACCGTGCGGGCACGCCAGTCACGGCGCAGCCGTGACTCTCCCCACGGCGCGCGCGCTGCGCGGGTGCGATGTTCCTGACAGGCACATGGAAGGAGACACATCATGCGCAACATCACCCTTCGCCTCGCCGCCGCCGCCGCGATGCTCCTCGGCGCCGCCTGCGCGACGACGACGTTCGAATCGAGCTGGAAAAGCCCCGGCGCGCAACCGCTGCACCTGACGAACCGCAAGGTCGTCACCGTCTTCGTCAGCCGCGACTCGCTGCTGCGCCGCCGCGCCGAGGACGCCATGGCCCGCGAGGTCAGCGCCCGCGGCGCCGTCGGCGTTCCCGCCTATACGTTCCTCTCCGACGCCGAGATCCTCGACCGCGAGGCCGCCAAGGCGAAGACCGAAGCCCGCGGCTTCGCCGGCGCCGTGGTCATGCGCGTCGTCGGCGCCGAGACGATGTACACGTATCCGTACACCGACGTCGTCTGGGCCGGCCCCGAGTACCGCCGCTTCTGGGGCGGCGGCTACTGGGGATGGGGCTGGGGCGCGGCGTGGCAGCCCGGCCCGCTGTCGGTGAGCCGGGTGGTGAAGATGGAGACGCTCGTCTATTCGCTCGAACAGGACCAGCTCGTGTGGGGCGGCTTGACCCGGACGTTCGAGCCTGGGCGGATCGAAGACTTCATCGCCGAGGTGGCGGCGGCGGTCTCGAAGCAGATGGCCCACGAAGGGCTGTTCGCCCGCTCGTGAAGGAGCGTGGCGAAAGGGGGTTGTGCCATGCGCACGTCATCACGCATTCACATCGAGGGGCACGTCAGCGCGGGCTTCGAGGGAGTCCGCGATGCGTTCGTCGAGAATTTCGCGCTGCGGCACGAACTGGGAGGCGCCTGCTGTGCGTACTACCACGGCGAGAAGGTCGTCGACCTCTGGGGCGGCCTGCGGAACAAGGCCACCGGCGAGCCGTGGGAAGAGGGGACGATGGTTCTCGTCCACTCGACGACGAAGGGCATGGCGGCGATGACGCTCGCCCTCGCGCATTCGCGCGGCTGGCTCGACTACGGCGAGCGCGTCTGCACCTACTGGCCGGAGTTCGCGCAGCAGGGAAAAGAGACGATCACCGTGCGGCAGCTCCTCGCGCATCAAGCGGGGTTGTTCGCCTTCGACGAGCCGGTGGGCAGGGACGTCGTGGCCGATCCCGATCGCCTGGCCGTCGTTCTGGCCCGACAGAAACCGGCGTGGGAGCCGGGCACGCGGCAGGCCTATCACGCCATCACCCTCGGCTACTACGAGAGCGAGTTGCTGCGCCGCATCGATCCGCGGCACCGCAGCCTCGGCCGGTTCTTCCAGGACGAAATCGCCACGCCGCTGGGGCTCGACTTCTACATCCGCCTGCCTGAATCGATTCCGAATTCCAGACTGGCCACGCTCGAGCGCGCGGGCTTCCTGGCCATCGTGCGCGGGTTCCCGATCCGCTTCACGATCGCGGCATTCAATCCCCGTTCGAACATCGCCCGGGCGTTGAAGGGCTCGGAATGGCCGAAGGACGAGCGGCGCATCTACGCCCGCGACTTCGAGATTCCGTCCGGCGGCGGCGTCGGCACGGCGCGCGCCATCGCCCGCGCGTACAGCGTGTTCGCGACCGGAGGACGGGAGCTGCAACTGCGCGCGGAGACGCTGCAGGCGCTGTCGGCGCCGGCCGTGCCTCCCACGAACGGCTTCTACGACGAGTGCATGCTGAGCGACGGCGTGCGCCTGTCGCTCGGCTTCATGAAGTCCAGCCCCTCCTTCCCGTTCGGAAGCGAGGAGTCGTTCGGAGCGCCCGGCGCGGGCGGTTCCCTCGGCTTCGCCGATCCGAAGACCGGCATCGGTTACGGATACGTGACCAGCCAGGGAGGGACCGCGCTCGCCGGCGATCCGCGCGACGTGGCGCTGCGCGACGCGCTCTACGCGGCCATCGGAGAGACGTGGAAACGCGAGCAGCTTGTGGCGTGAGTCGTTGGCACCGCGCCGTCACGGTTGCGGCGCGACGGCGGTCACACATCGACGTGTGACGAATCGCCTGGAACGTTCGCCGCCGGCGGCAGTATGGCGGCATGTCAAAGCAATCCGGCATCTACATGGTCCCGACCGACAGCTGGTACATCGAGCGCACCGTTTGGCTCGTCGCCGGCGTCTTCCTCATCGCCAGCACCGCGCTGGCCGCGCTGCACGATCCGCGGTGGATCGTCTTCACCGCCATCACCGGCCTCTTTTCCATCGGCGTCGCGCTGAACGGCTTCTGCGTCGTCGGCAACGTTCTCAAGCAGCTCGGATTCGAGGGGAAGCTCGACAGCGGCACGTCGCCGCGCTGGTACTTCATGCAGACCGACCGCTGGTACCTGGAGCGGCGGATCTACGTCGTGGTCGGCATCAACATCACGCTGGCGTCGATCCTCAGCCTCGTGCACAGCGCGTGGTGGCTCGCCTTCACCGGCTTCGTCGGCGTGGCCATGCTGTGGTTCGCCGCGACCGGCTTCTGCATCATGGCGAACTTCCTCTTCTGGCTCGGCTACGAGCCGCGGCTGGGCGGGAAGCGCATGGCCGCGGCGCCCTGCCTCACGGAGTCGCGCTGATCGTCGCCGCGGCGTTGACGCGCGCCGGACGGCGCCGGTGGGTCAACCACTGGCGCCGCTGCTCAATTGATGACCTGCCGTTTCCCTTCTTTGGGTCAACAAAGCTGCCAAAATCCCTCGAAAGTGACCCTTTTCGTACGGCACCGATCTTGATGTAGGAGCCGCTCGCCCGGTTGCCCCCACATTCGAGTTTTGGAAGGAAGCGTACGTGAAGAAAATCTTTGCCCTCACAGGATTCGTGTTCCTTTTCGCGGCCATCGCGAGCGCCGCACTCCCGCCACAGGCAAATCCACCCAAATTCCCTTCCCTCCCCGATCAGCTCAAGGCCGCACACGCCAAACCCGGCAGCACCTTGGAGAAGCTGATCAAAGACAACCAGGACTTCACCCGCCTGAAGCCGCGCGACGCGGCCGATCAGATCGTCCCGCCATGGCTGAAGGTCTACTGGCAGAAGGGACATCCCGAGGTCAACTACGACACCGACGATCCCACCGGCGGCTATCCGTTCGTTCTGAAAGAAATCTATGAGTGGCTGATGAGCCATCAGGACCTCAAGCCGGGGAACGCCGAGGCGACGATGGCGCCGGGGACCTCGTTCGGCGACCACGATGCCGACGAAGAAGACGGCGGCGGCCGCCTCGGCGCGAAACTGCTGCGCGCCGGCGCTCTCGGCGCGACACCGGGGACCAACGTCCGCACCTCGGGCGCGCAGACGAATCCGCGCAGCGAGTCCGACATCCGCATCAACTACTGGAACCCGAGCAAGATCATCTCCGCCTCGAACAACATCAGCGGCTCCGGCACGCAGGGCGTCTACTACTCGTCCGACGGCGGCGTCACGTGGGGGCAGACCAACCTCCCGCTCGCCAGCGGCGACGCCTTCCACTCCGACCCCACCGTCGATTGGACCTCCGACGGCACGGCGTGGTCGTCGACCATGGGCATCAACTCCGGCCAGACCGTGCTGAAAGTGCAGTCGTACAAGTCGACGAACGGCGGCGCCACGTGGACCTTCGACGGCACCATCTCCGGCAGCCAGACCAACACCGACAAGCAGATGGTGTGGGCCGACCACAGCGCGTCGTCGCCCTACGCCAACAACATCTACGCCATCTGGCACAACGGCAACCCCGCCTACATGAACCGCCGCACCTCCACCGGCTGGGGCACGCCGATCCAGGTCAGCACCTCCTCGGCGACCGGCACGTGCATCGGCGCCGACGTCAAGACCAACTCCGCCGGCGACGTCTTCGGCTTCTTCCCCGACACCGGCTCGCGCGGCATCTTCGTCGTGAAGTCGACGAACGGCGGCACGAGCTACGGCACGCCGGTGAAGCTCGTCACCACGTTCGACTCCTATGACATCGGCGTGCCGGCGTTCTCCAGCCGCCGCATCCTCATCTACGTCTCCGGCGGCGCGTACCGCAACGGCACGACGAACAACGTCTATGCGCTCTGGACCGACCTCTCCGGCGACAGCGGCTGCACCGCGGCGTCGAGCGAGCCGGGCACGAACACGGCGTCGACGTGCAAGACGCGTATCTGGTTCGCGCGCTCGACGGACGGCGGCACGACCTGGAGCGCGGCCGCGAAGATCAACAATCAGAGCGGTCTCAACGACCAGTTCAATCCGTTCCTCGCCGTCGACGAGACGAACGGGACGATCGGCGCGATCTACTACGACACCGTCAACGATCCAAACCGCAAGAAAGTCGACGTCTTCTATCAAATGTCGGCGGACGGCGGCGCGACGTGGCAGCCGGCGGTCAAGGTGACGACGGCGATGACCGACGAGACCGTCGCCGGCGCCGACTCCGGCAACCAGTTCGGCGACTACAACGGCCTCTCCGGCTACGCGAATACGTTCTTCCCGTCGTGGACCGACCGCCGCAACAACGCCAGCGAGGAGATCTGGACGGCGAAGGTGACGACGTCGACGACTGCGACGTACTCGATCTCCGGCAGCGCCGGGACGAGCGGCGCAACGGTGACGGCCGGCTCCGGCTCGGCGACGAGCGACGCCTCGAACAACTACACGATCGCGAACCTCGCGGCCGGCACGTACACGGTGACGCCGTCGAAGAGCGGCTGCACGTTCTCGCCCGCCTCGAGCTCGGTGACGATCACCGCGGCCAACGTCACCGGCGTCAACTTCACCGCCTCGTGCACCGCGCCGACGTTCACGATCAGCGGCAACGCCGGCACCTCCGGCGCCACGGTCACGGCCGGCTCGTCGTCGACGACGAGCGACGCGTCGAGCAACTACTCGATGTCAGGCTTCGCGGCCGGGACGTACACGGTCACGCCGAGCAAGTCAGGCTGCACGTTCTCGCCGGCCTCGAGCTCCGTCACGATCACCTCGGCCAACGTCACCGCGAACTTCACCGCCACGTGCGGCAGCGGCGACACGCAGCTCACCAGCGGCGCCGGCGTGAACGACAGCGTCGCGCAGAACGCCTGGAAGTACTACTACATCAGCGTTCCGGCCGGGGCGACGAATCTCACCTTCGCGACGACGAACGCCACCGGCGACGTCGACATCTACACGCAGTTCAACGCCAAGCCGACGTCGACGACGTACGTCTGCCGCCCCTACACCTCGTCCGGCAACGAGACCTGCTCGGCCACGAACCCGTCGTCCGGCACGTGGTGGGTCGGCGTGAACGGCTACGCCGCCGGCACGCAGAGCTACACGATCACCGCGACCATCACCATGCCGACCGCGACGTATTCGATCTCCGGCAGCGCCGGCACGCCGGGCGTGACCGTCACGGCCGGATCGGCGAGCGCGCTGAGCGACGCGTCGAACAACTACTCGCTGGCCGGTCTCGCCAACGGCACCTACACCGTCACGCCGACGAAGAGCGGCTGCACGTTCTCGCCGGCCAGCCTCTCGGTGACGGTGAGCGGCGCGAACGTGACGGGGCAGAACTTCATCGCCACGTGCGGCTCGGGGACGACGCTCTTCTCGAACGGCTTCGAGAGCAGCGGCAGCGGCTGGTCCACGGCGCAGGTCTCCGGCACCGGCGGCGCGTGGACGTTCCTCACCTCCGGCACGCTGCCGACGGCCAGCCCGCACGGCGGCAGCTACCTCGCGAAGTTCAACTCCTACGACGCCGCGAGCGGCTCGCAGACGCGCGTCTACCGGACCACCGGCTTCGCCATCCCGAGCACGGCGACCTCGGTCACGCTGACGTTCTGGATGTACCACGACACCGGCTACTCGACGTCCGCCGACCGGGTGCAGGTGCAGGTCTCGACCGGCACATGGGCGAACGCCGGCGCCGCGGTCAACCGCTACGACGGCTCGACCGGCTGGAAGCAGCACACGATCGACCTGACCGCCTACAAGGGCACGACGATCCAACTCGGCTTCCTCGGCATCAGCGCCTTCGGCAACAACGTCTTTCTCGACGACGTCACCGTGACGACCACGCCATAAATAGACGAGGGGGAGGGCTGCGTGCCCTCCCCCTTTAAGTTGGGGTCACATCTGGAAAATCAACTTAACGGCCGTTAAGTTGATTTTCCAGATGCGACCCCAGCATCGGCGCCCCGTCGACGACGTCACCGTGACGACCACGCCATAAACAGATGGAGAGGGAAGGCCGCGCGCCCTCCGGCGTTAAGTTGATTTTCCAGATGTGACCCCCGCCTCCAACCTTGGTTGATTTTCCAGATGTGACCCCCGCCTCCAACCTGCTGCCGGCCGGCCTCGCTACCTCACGGAGTCACGCTGATCGTCGCCGTGGAGTAGACGTTCGCGGAGCAGTTGCCGATCTCCTGCACCGTGATCGTCACGGTCCCTGCCGCTGCCGGCGTGTACCTCCACGTCGTGACCTTCGGCGACGTCTGGGACACGTACACCAGCAGATCGTTCCGCGGCGACGCCGACACGTAGTGGTTCGCCGCATCGGCCGTGACGGTGATCGTGACCGGCTGGCCGACTTTGACCGTCGACGGCGACAGCGCGATCTGCGCCGGCTTCACCTGCGCGACGGTCGGCAGAGCGAAGTCCTGGTACGAGTTCGGGCAGCCCGCGACGAAGAGCGTCGACGTCACGCGGATGTTCGTGCCGGCGTTCACCGGCGTGAAGTGCACGACCGCCGTGCCCTGGCCGGAGGTGATCGTGCCGTTCTCGACCGCCCACGTCACCGATGCGCCGGCGGGGAGGCCGAAGATGAGAGACGCCGTGTAATCGGTCCCGACGCAGAGCGGCGCATAGTACGGGTAGATGGAATAGACCGGGATCGGCGCCGACGGCGCGCCGACGATGTTGTTGCCGAGCGTGAGGTCGCAGGTCAGGTCCTGGACGCGCGTGATCGCGTAGACGCCGGAGTAGTCGTAGGCGTTGCGGACGACCGGCGCCGTGCTCGACTGCTGCACGAAACCGTCCGACCAGGTGACCTTGTACGGAGCCGTGCCGCCGCTGATGTCGACCTCGAGCTTCGTCGCCGTCGTCACGCATGACGGCGTGCCGTTCGTGAAGGCCAGCACCGCGGTGCCGGGCTGCTGGATGTCGACGGCCGGCGAGACGATGCCGCTGCAGTTCGCGTCGCCGAAGGTCATCGACAGCGCGCCGCCGGTCGGCACGCTGCGCTGCAGCGTCGTCGAGCTCGTGCTGAACGCGGCGCCGTCGGACCAGCGGCCGCTGAACGGCGGCACGCCGCTGAACGCCGCCGTGACGGTGGTCGACTTCCCGGCGCAGGCGTTCGACGGCGTCAGCGTGACCGACGGCTTCTTCGCCGTGAGCGTGACGCTGTTGCTCGACGCGCCGCTGCAGTAGGCGTCGCTGAACGTGGAGATCGAGAACGTCGCCGTCCCCGAGGCCAGCGTGCGGTCGGCGGCGAAAGAGCTCGTGAAGAACGGCACGCCGTCCGACCAAAGGCCCTTGAACGGCGGCTTGCCGGTGAACGTCGCGGTGACGATGGAGCCGCCGCAGTCGTTCTCCTTGATCTGCACCTTCGCGGTCGGGTTGTCGCAGGTGCCGGTGACGTCGATGACGACGTGCGCGCTCGCCGCCGCGCTGCAGCCGCCGGCGGTGGTGACGGTCACGCCGATCTCGATCGGATCGTCGTTGAGCGGCGTGATGGTCACGCTGTCGCCGGTAGCCGTCGCCGGCGTGGCGTTGGCGATCGTCCACGCTGCCGTCGAGCCGGGAGCGAGGGCGATGCTGGCCACGAACGGCTTGCCGCGGCTGACCGAGCCGGGGACGGCGATGTTCGTCTCGGGGCGCGTGCAGTCGACGTGGAACGACGCCGAGGCGCGCGCCGTGCCGCAGCTCGACGCGGCGCCGCCGCCGTGGCCCGCGGCGCGGGAGTGGCCGACGACCTGCGCCAGCGACGCCTGCAGGACGACCTCGCGGTCGCCGGGCGTGACCGGCGTGAACGTGTAGCTGCGCGCGGCCGGATCGAGCGTCACCGGCTGCGGGAAGTCGGGGCCGGAGAGGACCTGCGTGGCCGGCGTGCCGTTCGCGTACGACCAGGTGATCGTGCGCGCCTGGCTGACGTTCCCCTTGCCGGCGTCGAACGAGGCGATGCGCAGCGCGTCGTGAAGGGCCATGACGCCGGTGGCCGTCGTCGTGCAGCCGTTTTTCGTGATCGAGGCGCTGATGCGCGCGGCGTCGCCGCCGTCGAGCGAGACGAGGACGCGCTCGGTCCCCTCGCCGCTCAGGATCGAGCCGCCGTCGATCGACCAGGAGTACGCGGCGCCGTCGACGGGCGCGACGGAGGCGATGGCGCTGCCGAAGCGGCAGCCGTTCGCCGGCACGAAGAGCGGCGCCGTCGACGGGCACGCATCGTTCGGCACGCCCTCGGCCAACTGCCACTCGACGTCGCCGTTCGACTCGAGGCGCAGCACGGTCAGCGGCGCGGCGGAGAGAACGCGGCAGTCGTCGCCGCTCGCGTCGGCGAAGCCGTGCGGCGCGACGACGGCCGACGTCGTTCCGCCGGCGCAGGCGATCGTGGCGCCGGCCGGCTGGTTGGAGGCGTTGAAGAGGCGGAGGTCGCCGGCGAAGACCGGAGCGGCGGCGAGGAGCAGCGCGGCGGCGAGCGGTTTCATTGGACCGTCACTGTGATCTTGGCGTTCGTGGAGGGGAAATAGCACCAATTCCAGGTGAACGCCTCGAGGTCATACGTGCCTCGGCTCGCCGGCTTGAAGACGTACGTGCAGGTCGGCGTCGCCTGACAGAGGAAAAGGTACTGGTAGGCCGGCGAGTTTTGATTGACCCACGTGTTGTTCGACGCGTTGTCCATCGTCACCGTGATCGTCGTGCTCTGGCCGAGGCTGATCGTCGACGGATTCGCGGTGAGGTGGACGGGGGCGGGCGGCGGCGGGAACGGGACGGGCATCGACGCCGTGGCCGTGCACGAATTCGGATCGTTGACCTCGACAGAGAGCGTCGCGGCCGTGGCGTCGCTCGCGGCCGCAAAGGTGATCTGCCCCGTCCCCTGTCCCGCCTTGATCGTGCCGTGGTCGATGCGCCAGGTGACGGTCTCGCCGACGATGGCGAAGTTGTTGACGAGGCGCGCGTCCGTGTCCTGGCCCGGGCAGGTCGTCAGCAGTCCGTTCAAGCTGATCTGCGGCGCCGTCGTCACGCCGAGCATCACCGTCGGATTGAGGAGCGTGAGATCGCAGAATGCGTCGCGGGCGCCGGCGACGGTGAGCGCATAGCGGCTACCGCGCGGCGGGGCGAAGTAGCGGGTGAGCAGCGGCCCGCTGACGTTCTGCACGACGCCGTCGCCCCACGTGACCGTGAACGGCGGCGTGCCGGCGAGGTCGACGGCGACCAGCGCGGCGATCCCTGGGTCGTTGCCGTACGTGAGGCAGCCGTTCGCCGGCGAGACGAGGCGGACGCTGGCCGTGCCGGGCGTGCCGAACGCCGCGTGGCCGCTGACGACGCCGTCGCACTGCGCATCCTGGAACCACTTCAACGTGAGATCGGTAGGCTGGGTGACCTTTCGCTCCAGGCGCGCCGACGTGGTGTTGAACGCGACGTTGTCGCTCCACTCGCCGAGGAACGGAGGCGTGCCAGTGAAGGTGATGACGGCGGTGGAGTTGCCGCCGATCACGCACGTGCTGCCGCTCGTCGAGAGCGTGGCGGTCGGTTTCAGCGCCACTTTCAGCGTGCCGGCCTGGCCGGGGCAGTAGGCGTCGCTGAAGCGCTTGATCGTGTAGTCGGCGGCGGCGGTGACGGTGCGCTCGGCGGTGAAGCCGGAGGCGCTGAACGGCGCGCCGTCGCTCCATGTGCCGCTGAACGGCGGCGTGCCGGTGAGGCGGACGGAGATGACGCCCTTGTCGCAGTCGGCCGAGGCGAGGGAGAGCGTCGCCTGCGGCACGACGGCGCAGCCGAGCGCGGAGTCGACCTTGACCTGCGCCGTGGCCTCGGCGGTGCACGTGTCGGCGCTGACGACGACGTCCACACCGACCGGTACGTTGCTGCTCGGCATGATCGTCACTGACGGCCCGGTGGCCGTGGACGGCGATCCGTTCGTGATCGACCACGACGCGCTCGTCCCCGCCGGCAGCTTCACGCTGGCCGTGAACGGCAGGCCGACGCCCGTGGCCTGCGGCGCGCTGATCGTGGCATCCGGCGTGTTGCAGTCGACGTGGAACTTCGCCTCGGCGCGCGCGCTGCCGCAGCTCGACGACGGCGCGCCGCCGCGCCCGGCCGCGTGCGTGCGCGCGGGCGGCGGGACCATCGACGCGCTGAGAACGACGCTCTTGTCGCCGTACATCGACGGCGTGTACGTGTAGCTGCGCGCCGCGCCGGCGAGGACCACCGGCTGCGCGAAGTCGCTGCCGGTGAGGATCTGCGACACCGGCGCGCCGTTCTGATACGACCAGGTGATCGTGCGCGCCTGCCCGGCATGCGTTCCGCCCGTCACGGCGAACGACGTCACCGCGAACGGGTCCTGCAGCGCCATCAGCGCGGTGCCGTTCTGCACGCCGCACGCAGGCGAGTTGACGATGACCGAGACCTTGACCGTCTGCCCCGAGCCGAGGGCGATGAGGATGTGGTCGCTGCCGGCGCCGCTGACAAGCGTGCCGCCCTGGATCGTCCACGAGTAGCTCGCGCCGTCGACCGGGTCGACCGCGGCGACCGCCGAGCCGAGGCGGCAGCCGGTCGGCGCCAGCTGCACTTGCGCGGTCGCGGGACAGCTCTCGATGCGCGTCGCGAACGCGGCGCCGGCGGAGACGACGGTAAGGAGAACGGCGAGGAAGTTTTTCATGTCACTGTACCGTCAGGCTGGTGCTTCCGTTGACGACTTCGCCGCAGTGCCCGAACGCGTGCACGGTGAACGTGACGGTGCCGGTGGTCTTGGCGACGTAGGAGGCGGAACAGAGAGTGCCGCTGCACTGCGGCGCGGCCGGCTGGTTGCCGATCGTCGACGCGTCGATGGTGCTGCTCTGCGTGTTGCCGTCGATCGTCCAGGCGATCTTGACGGTGCCGCCGACGGCGACGGTCGGACTCGGCGTCGACACCGGCTGCGGCTGGGCCGGCGTTCCCCAGCCGTTGATCCCCACGCTCGACGTGCCGCTGCAGCCGCTCGGTGCCGTGATGGCGCAGCTCAGCGTCGACGCGCCGACGCCGGGAACGAACTTGATGCTGGTCGTCCCCTGCCCGCTGACGATCGTGCCGTTCGAGAGGCTCCAGCCGATGCTCGAGCCGGAGACCGGCGCGTTATTGAGCGTCGCGGTCGACTGCTGCGACGGGCAGAACGTGCCGCTGACGACGAACCGGCTGTTTTGAATCGCGCTGAGGGAGATCGGCTGCGAGACGGTCAGCGTGCAGACGGCGTCGTGCGCGGCCGTGATGCCGGCCGTCAGCCCGGCCGCGGGGATGGTGAGGAACCGCGTCACCGGCAGCGGCGTGCTGCTCGACACCGTCTGCGTGAAGCCATCCGACCAGGTGAGGGTGTACGGCGGGAAGCCGTTGACGACGTTGGCGAGGACTTTGACGGCACTGCCGGCCGGCAGGCACGACGTGGAGATGCTCGGGTCGAACGTCACCACGACATTCCCCGGAGCGCCGAACGCGAGGTCGTTCGTCGACCTCACCGGACCGCACGTGGCGTCGCTCAACTGCAGCGTGAGAATGCCGCCCTGCGTGACCTGGCGCGTCACCTGGTTCGACGACGTGGTGAAGGTCTGGCCGTCCGACCACACGCCGGTGAACGGCGGCGTTCCAGTGAGCGTGGCCACGGCCTGCGCGCTGGTCGTGCACGAGCCGCTCGGCTGGCTGAGCACGGCGGATATGTGGTGCGGCGTAGCCGTGACGGCGTTGCTGGCGCCGCCGGAGCAGAACGCGTCGTCGACGTGGGCCACCGAAAACGTGCCGGCGGCGGTGACGATGCGCTCGGCGGTGAAGCTGCTGGTGACGAACGGGACGCCGTCGTTCCACGCCCCGCGGAATGGCGGCCTGCCGGTGAAATGCGCCTGCACGGCGATGCTGCAATCGGTCTTCGGGACCAGCACGACCTCGGCCGTGGGATTGTCGCAGCTCGGCACGAGCGGGATGTGCGCGCTGCTGCTCGACGAGCAGTTTCCGGCGGTGACGACGACGCCGATCTCCACCGCCGCGCTGCCGGTCGCCCTGATCACCACCGACTCGCCGGTGGCGGAGGACGGCGTGCCGTTCGCGATCGTCCACTTCGCCGTCGAGAACGAGTCGAGGCGGACGCGCGCGGTGAACGCGGTGTCGATGCCGACCGACGCCGGCGCGAAGATGGTGGCGTCGGGACGGCTGCAGTCGACGTGATACGCGGCCTTCGCGGCGGCGACGTTGCAGTCCGACGCCGCGCCGGTGCCGCGCCCGGCCGCGTGCGGACGCCCGGCGGCGGCGGGCGGCGCGCCGCTGCGCGCCTGCAGCATGACGTTCTTGTCGCCTTCGGTCAGCGGCGTGTAGCTGTAGCTGCGCGCGTCATTCGACAGCGTCACCGTGCCGAAGTCGCTGCCGATCAGGACCTGCGACTGCGGCGATCCGTTCGCGTACTCCCACGAGATCGTCTGCGGCTGTCCGAGAACGCCGGCTGCGGCGGTGAACGAGGTGATGGTGAAGGCGTCGTGCAGGGCGATGACGGCGCTCCCCGTGGAGGTGCAGTTCGCGGTGGCGACGGCGACGGAGACCTTGACCGAGGCGCCGCCGCCGAGGGCGATGGTGACGTGGTCGGTGCCGAGGCCGCCGACGAAGTCGCCGCCCTCGATCGACCACGCGTACGACGCGCCCGGAACCGGAGTGACCGCGGCGACCGCGGTGCCGAAGCGGCAGCCGTTTGCCGGGAGCATCAGCGGCACGGTCGCGGGGCATTCGGCGTCGATCGCGTCGACTGGAAAGAATAGACGGAGCCCGAGAAGGACGGCACGGAGCATATAGGACCTGGGACCGGCGAAAAGATTACCATCTTTCCCGCCGGAAACAGCGGGCGCGGCCGTGTGATCGTTTAGAATCCGCGCCGCCATGCCGACCGAGATCGACGAGCTGCGCGACCTCGCCCGCGCCTACTGGGCCGGACAGACCATCCCTTGCCCGAAACACCCCGGCGTCAACCTCACCGGCAGCTTCGTGCAGACCACGTTCGCCGACCACATTTTTCTCTCCTGCCCGAAGGGGCGCGAGACCATCACCATCCCGCAGCGGCCGCGCCAGATCCAGTTCCAGGCGCAGCAGGTCGAGGGGATGGTCGAGAACATCCAGCGCGGCGACAAGAACCTCTGCTACCGCTGCCAATCCGACCTGCAGGTGGACGTCCGCGAGAATTCGACCACGGGATTCGCGGAATACATCTTTACGTGCGTCCGCTGCTTCTCGTACGGCACGTGGGCGGGAATGCCCGCGATGGCCAAAATCGGGAAATAAATCGAAGGGTGGGTAGGGATTTCAGCCGCACAAACACACCTGTGTCAGGAGATCGTGTGCAGGAAATCGCCGTGGAAGCTGTCGAGTGGGTCGATACGATGAGCCTCGGAGAGGTGGCGGCGAACTTCGCCCGCGCCCAGCTGCTCGTCACGCTGTTCGACGGCGACCCCGACAAGTGGATCGCCTTCATCGAGAAACGCGGCACCGCCGAGGAGCGCGAGCACGATCTGCCGTACGCCCAGGAGATCAAGCGGCGGTTGGATGACGATCCCAAGCATGTCGAGCGTCTCCGCCGGCACCTGCGCGCGCTCTCACGCCTCCTGTGACGCGCGGACCTCGCGCGTCGTGAGCGCTGGCGCAGCCGGCGCGCCGCCTCGGACCGACATTGCGTACGAGGAGGTCCGCTATGCAGCAACAGAGTCATCCCCCCTGGATCGCCGCGATCGTGCTCGCCCTCGTCGCCGCCGCGGCGGCCGCGCAGACGACCAGCCACAACGCGTACACCGTTCCCGGCGTGCAAGTCCGCACGTCGCTGTCCATTCCGATCCCCGGCACGTTCGGCATGAAGGCGCCGATGGCCGCGGCGCTCTTCCAGGAGATCGCGCCGTGCCGCCTGGTGAGCACGCTGAAGATCGACGGCTATCCGGCGCAATGGAGCGGCGGGAAGCTCGCCCAGAATGAAAGCCGCGTTTACGCCGCCGCCGGCTCGCTGAGCGACGGAACGTGGACGAATCCCTGCAACGGCCAGGTCTCCGACGACGCCGCGGCGGTGGCGGTGCGTGTCACGGCATCGAATGCCGACGGCGACGGCACGTTCTATTTCGCGCCGTCGAGCTGGACGGCGGTGGCCGGACTGCCGCTCGTGGAGATCAAGCAAGGGCAGACGACCGTCGAGGAAGGCGGCGTGATGCTCGCGAACGGCTCGTTCATCGTGCTGGCGTGGAACGCCGGCGCCGACGTGCAGATCGACGTCCTCGGCTACTTCCTCGAGGACAAGCTGCAGAAAGCCGCGATGGCCGGCGGGCCGAAGGGCGACAAAGGAGATGCCGGCGAGCCGGGCGCGATCGGGCCGCAAGGAGCTCCAGGCGCTGGCGGACCTACTGGACCGCAGGGTGAGCAAGGACCCGCCGGCGCGATCGGGCCGCAAGGACCCGTGGGCGCAGCCGGACCCGAAGGTCCCGCAGGCGCGATCGGACCGCAAGGGCCCGCGGGCGCGAACGGCGCCACCGGACCGCAGGGAGAACCCGGACCGGCCGGCCCTGCCGGCGCGCAAGGACCGCAAGGCACACAAGGACCGCAAGGCGCGGTCGGACCGGCCGGACCGCAAGGCGAGCCAGGCCCGCAAGGGCCGCCCGGACCGTCCGGCGGCGGAGCGGTGTCGTCGACCTACTGCCTCGGCCAGGGCGAGAACTCCGTCACGGTGATGAATTCGATCATCCACGCGTCCAGCGCGATCCTCGTGACCGTCACGGGGCCGTCGCTCGGCAACACGATCTCCGTGGCCGGGCAAGGCGAAGGATGGGTGACGATCTCCGGCAAGCCGGCGACGTGCTTCCGCTACGTCGTGTTCAACTGAGCCGGCTCAGAACGCCGCGATCTCGCGCGCGATGGCATCGAGCACCCGCTCGGCCTCGCCCGAGGTCGCGGCGTAATGGTTGACGATGATCGAGAAGTAGCGCGTGCCGCCGCCCGCGCCGGTGACGATGCCGCTCAGCGAGCTCACGCCGGTGAGCGTGCCGGTCTTGCCGCGCAGCCGCGGCGCGAGCTCGACGAGGCGGCGGTGCAGCGACCCCTCTTCGCCGGGCATGGCCAGGATCAGCCACCACGCCGCGCGGCG